>Ga0213822_1000065_pt1 | contig 118080 bp, 120 predicted proteins | sample MC6MC0908MG_FD_179872 | JGI IMG/M metagenome (GOLD analysis project Ga0213822, IMG submission 179872) | Enriched soil aggregate microbial communities from Iowa State University, Ames, United States - MC6-MC0908-MG | ecosystem: Environmental > Terrestrial > Soil > Unclassified | place: USA... | reverse complement strand
ATCATTCGCGTCCCGGTTCGCCGGGACCATCTGGAGAGGTGGCAGAGCGGTTGAATGTACCTGACTCGAAATCAGGCAGGCGTTTATAGCGCCTCGGGGGTTCGAATCCCCCCCTCTCCGCCAGATACATGAAAAAGGCCGCCCACTGGGCGGCCTTTTTCATGTCCGAGGTCGGGCGTCTTCCGGCAGCTGCGAAATGAGCGGCGCCCAATTGCGGGGGGATGAGAACCCCCGACGGGGGTTCGACGGATCTGCAGGAGCAGATCCGGACAGCCGAATGGCTGGCCCTGGAGCGCGCAGCGCGGAAGGGCGGGGTGCATGGATGCACCCCGCAATCCCAATGAAGCGGCCACCCTGTTTCCAAAGCCCTCAGCACCACTGCCGACATTCCCGGGCGCGTGGCGACGCGTTCATCCCATCGGCGTTTCCAGCGCCAGCAGGCGCGGCCCTGGAGCGCGCAAGCGCGGAAGGGCGGGGTGCATGGATGCACCCCGCAATCCCAATGAAGCGGCCACCCTGTTTCCGGGTTCGATCACCCCGCTGACAGACACCGTCCCGTGGGCCACACCTCTCCAACATGCGCTCCGCTAAACTGCCCACCTCACGTAACGGATCCCCACCATGACCGCTGAAATCCTCGTCCCCGTGTCCTTCGGTGAACTGCTCGACAAGATCTCGATCCTGCAGATCAAATCCGAGCGCATCAGCGACGAGGCCAAGCTGGCCAACATCCGCACCGAGCTGAGCGCGCTGGAAAAGACCTGGATGGCGCACCCGGCCGGGGTCAAGGACATCGCCCGCCTGCGTGCCGAGCTCAAGGCCGTCAACGAGCGTCTTTGGGACATCGAAGACAACATCCGCCTGCAGGACAAGGCGCAGGCCTTCGACGACCATTTCGTCGAACTGGCCCGCAGCGTCTACCAGCAGAACGACGAGCGCGCCCGCATCAAGAAGGACATCAACCTGGCGCTGGGCTCGCTCTACGTGGAAGAGAAGTCGTACAAGGATTACGCGCCGCGCGGCGCGTAATCGGCGACGTACCGCTCGAAGGCGGCAATGCCGTCTTCGACCGTGATCAGCTGCATCACGTCGTCGAACTCGACCTTCGCGCCCCACTTCAGGTCGCTGGCCGGTTTGCCCAGGAACTTGCGCGCGGCATCGTCGTAGCGGTCCACGCAGTAGCGGCGGTCGGAGTAGGGGCCGCTGCGGTGCGGGTTGCTCGCCGCATGCAGGCCCAGCACCTTGGTGCCCATCGCGTTGGCGATGTGCATCGGGCCAGAGTCGGGCGTCATCACCAGCGCGGCGCGCGCCAGCAGCGCCGGCAGCTGCTTCAACGTGTCCTTGCCGACCAGGTCCAGCGCCGGGGTGGTCAGCTGCGCCTGGATGGCATCGGCCATGCCGCGCTCCAGCTCGCTGCGTCCGCCACACAGCACTACCCGCCAGCCGCGTGAGGTGGCGTGGTTGGCCACGGCCGCATAGCGCTCGGCGTACCAGTTGCGGCGCACGTGGCTGGAGCAGGGCGAGATCATCAGCACCGGGCGGCCGTCGTCGGTCCACTGGGCAGCGGCCCACTCGAATGCCGCCGTCGGCACGGCCAGGTCCCAGCTGACCTCGGTCTGCTTCAGGCCCAGCGGTTCGCAGAAGCTGCCGATCGCATCCAGTACGTGGATGCCGGGGCGGTCGGGGATGCGCTCATTGATGAAAAGCCCGTGAAGGTCCTTGGAGCGGGATCTGTCGTAGCCGATGCGGCGCTTGGCCGGTACGAATGCCGAGAGCACATTTGCGCGGAAGGCGACCTGCATCTGCAGCAGCGCATCGAAACGCCCGTCGGGAAGGCTGTCGCGCAGCGCCCGCATGCCGGCCAGGCCGGTCTTCTTGTCGTAGCTGTGGAAGGTCACGCCGGGCAGCCCGTCGAGCAGCTTGTGGCCGGCCTTGTCGATGATCCAGTGCAGGGACACCCCGGGATCGGCCTGCTGCAGGGTGCGCACCAGCGGCACCACATGGGTCACGTCCCCCAGCGCGGACAAACGCAAAAGACACAAGGAAGAGGACGTTGGTGCCATGGTGTTGTTAGACTCGAAGGAATGGTCGCATTCGACGCCACTGAAGCGCTGACGCCCTGCCGCGATGGACGCGGTATCGGTGCCATTCTGTTCGACCGCGAAGCCCTGCGGCAAGCCGAGATGAGCCTGTTCGCGCCGGCCCACTGGGGCGAGCGGGCGCGGCCGGTCGGAGATGGCGGCCGTGGCGGCGCGTGGTTCGTTGATGCGCCCTTCGGTCATGCCGTGCTGCGCCAGTATCTGCGGGGCGGGCTGGCGGCCAAGCTCAGCCGGGATCACTACATCTGGCGGGGCGCCAACCGCACCCGCAGTTTTGCCGAGTTCCGGCTGATGCGTGCCCTGCGCGCGCAGAAGCTGCCGGTGCCGCGGCCGATCGCCGCGTTCTACATGCGCGAGGGGCTGCGCTACAAGGCGGCGATCCTGATGGAGCGGCTGGAAGGCGTGCGCTCGCTGGCCGACCGTGCGCTGGTGGCCGGGCGCGGCGCCCCCTGGGAAGAGACCGGCCGGCTGATCGCACGGTTCCATCGTGCCGGGCTGGATCATGCCGATCTCAACGCCCACAACATTCTGTTCGATGCCAACGGCCATGGCTGGTTGATCGATTTCGATCGCGGCGTGCTGCGCATCCCGGCCACCCGCTGGCGTGAGCGCAACCTCAAGCGGCTGCTGCGCTCGCTGATCAAGCTGCGTGGTGAGCGCAGTCATGACGACGTCGAAAAGGACTATGCGCGGCTGCGCCGCGCCTACGATCTGGCCTGGAACCGGGGTTACTGATGGACTGGGCATTGCGCTTCATGGGGGTCGGCAATGCGTCGGCCGTGCAGCTTGGCTCGCCGATGGCGGTGATCGAGCGCGATGGCCGCCCGTGGCTGACCATTGATTGCGGCGGGGAAGGGCTCACGGCGTTCCAGGCGCACTACGGCCATGTGCCGCAGGCGTTGTTCGTTACCCATGTGCACCTGGACCATGTCGCCGGTTTCGAACGCCTGTTCGTGGATGCGTATTTCTCGCCACAGCGCCGTGGGCGTATTCGCGTGTACGTGCCGGCAACGGTCGTGCCGCTGCTGCACAAGCGCGTGGCCGATTACCCCAACGTGCTGGCCGAGGGCGGTGCGAACTTCTGGGATGCGTTCCAGCTGATCGTGGTCGGCGATGCGTTCTGGCATGACGGCGTGCGCCTGGAGGTGTTCCCGGTGCGCCATCACTGGCCGGAAACCGCCTATGGCCTGCGCCTGAAGGGCGCGGTCACCTGGAGCGGCGATACCCGCCCGATTCCGGAAATGCTGGCGCGCTACGCCGACGACAACGAACTGATCGCCCACGATTGCGGCCTGCATGGCAACCCGTCGCATACCGGCGTGGACGACCTGGAGCGTGAGTACACGGCCGAACTGCAGGCGCGGATGATGCTGTACCACTACGCCAGCGAGAGCGACGGCGATGCGTTGCGCCAGCGTGGCCACCGTGTGGCCCTGCCCGGCGAACGCGTGGCGCTGGCCACCCCAACCGCGATGCACGTGCTGGCGCAGGATCCTCCCTGAGCATGGACGACGCGCTGGCCGCCCATCTGCAGGCGCTCGAACGCGCGTTGCATGACCCGGTGGTCCGCGGTGATGTCGCGCAGTTGGCGGCATTGTTGGATGACGACTTCAGCGAGATCGGCAGCTCGGGCGTCTGCTTCGACCGGGCTGCTGCGTTGGCCGAGATTCCGCGCGAGCGCGCGCAGGTTGAGATTGTCTCCAGCGACTACAACTGCGTACTGCTCGTTCCCACGCTGGCACAGGTGCGCTATCGCAGCTGGTATGTGATCGACGGTGAGCGCCAGCGCGAGGTGTTGCGCAGTTCGTTGTGGCGGCGGCACGGCGAGGCATGGCGGGTGGTGTTCCATCAGGGCACGCCCGCGGCGCCTTGAGCGGCAGCATCGCTGGAGGGAAAACCGGGCGCCCAAAAAGGTGGCGGCCCCGCCGGCTGACCTCGGCGCCCGCGTCGATCGATACCGTTGCTGCCTTCCGGCCCTGGCGGGATTTTCGACCTAGCGTCGCGAGGGGCCGACGGGGCCACCATAGAGACGTTCCGGCTGCAGGGCGATCAGGGATCAGCCGGCCGCAGGCGGAAGGTGCATCGCAGGAACAGGTCCGGCAGTGCAGTCGCGCATTCTAGCGCATGCGCGGCATGCAGTGCCAGACGCGAAGGCTGAATCCCGTGTAGCCCGATGCCGCCGGAAGCGGCCATCCGGCGGGCGGATTGCTAAAATACGCGGCACAGGAGGAACGGCCTCCCCCATTTCGGGAACTACTGACCAGGACGGCCTGGCCCCCATCAAGGAGGGCCGCATGGCCTGGATCTATCTGTTGGCAGCCGGTGTACTGGAAATCGTCTGGGCGTTCTCGATGAAGCAATCCGAGGGGTTCAGCAAGCTCACCCCCTCGATCATCACCCTCGTCACCATGATCGCCAGCTTCTGGCTGCTGTCCTTGGCGATGCGCACGTTGCCGCTGGGTACCGCGTACACGATCTGGACCGGCATCGGCGCGGTCGGCGCGTTCGTGATCGGCATTACCTTCCTCGGCGAGCAGGTCAGCGCGATGCGGATCGCGGCGGCGGTGTTGATCGTGAGCGGGTTGGTGTTGATGAAGTTGTCGAGCAGCTGAGGCGTTCAAAACGCAGTCTGCGCGCCAGGGGGTAGAGCCACGCCATGCGTGGCTGACGTAATCCTGACGCACGCCAATCACTGGCGCCGCTCAACGCGGCGCCAGTTCGAGCACCATCTCCACCGCATCCAGTCCGGGGCCGTGCCCATCGGGGGTGATCTTGATGACGACGAAGCCGAGGCCGGCGTAGAAATCCTTCGTGTGCTGGCTGGTGCTGAGCGTGACGCGCTGGGCGCCGAGCGTTCTTGCGTGGGCCAGGCGTGCGTGGGAGAGCTGCGTGCCCAGGCCTTGGCGATGCCGGGTGCGGTCGACCATGCCCCAGCAGAAGGCGGCGGTGTGTTTGTTGTCCAGGCCGATGCCGCCGCAGGCGACGAGGTGGCCGTTGTGGTGGATCACCAGGTAGTCGTGGGTGCGGTCCGGATGGAGCAGGTAGGCGGCGAAGTCCTGGCGTTCGTGTGGGGCGAAGTATCGCGGCACGTTGGTGTCGAACAGTGCCAGGCAGGCGGGGGCGTCTGTTGGGGTGTAGGGGCGTAGGGTGGGCATGGGGGGACTTTGGCATGGGTGGGCTGCGCAAAGAGCAGCCGAGCAGCGGTCGGCTCTACCGTTAGCGGAGGTGGCGCGGCGTGGGCGCAGACGGGGCAGCCAGCGTCGGATGCAGGATGGCCGCTTCATTGCGATTGCTGGGTGCATCCATGCACCCAGCCCTTCCGCGCTGACGCGCTCCAGGGCCAGCCGTTCGGCTGTCCGGACTCGCTCCTGGCGAATCCGTCGAACCCGTTGGGGTTCTCGGTCCCCATGCTTTCCGGAAGACAAATAAAAAGGCCGCCCCTGGGGGCGGCCTTTTTATTTGTCTGGCGGAGAGAGGGGGATTCGAACCCCCGAAGCGCGGTTTAGACGCTTACACACTTTCCAGGCGTGCTCCTTCAACCACTCGGACACCTCTCCGGACCTGCCGCACACAACCCGCTGCAGGGGCGCAGATTCTAGCGGGGGAATCGGAATCGCACAAGCGGTTCGTCACGGGGGGCAGGGGGGCTGGACAGGCGTGGCACAATGGTCGTCCCGATGAAGACGGTGGCCTGATGTCCTATCTCGTCCTTGCCCGCAAGTGGCGTCCGAAGCGTTTTGCCGAGCTGGTGGGCCAGGAACACGTGGTCCGTGCGCTCAGCAATGCGCTGGACAGCGGCCGGGTGCACCATGCGTTCCTGTTTACCGGCACCCGCGGGGTCGGCAAGACCACCATTGCCCGTATTTTCGCCAAGTCGCTGAACTGCGAGCAGGGCACCAGCGCCGATCCGTGCGGCCAGTGCCCGGCCTGCCTGGATATCGACTCCGGCCGCTACATCGATCTGCTCGAGATCGATGCCGCGTCCAATACCGGTGTGGATGATGTCCGCGAGGTGATCGAGAACGCCCAGTACATGCCCTCCCGCGGCAAGTACAAGGTCTACCTGATCGACGAAGTGCACATGCTGTCCAAGGCGGCGTTCAATGCGCTGCTCAAGACGCTGGAAGAGCCGCCGGAGCATGTGAAGTTCCTGCTGGCCACCACCGATCCGCAGAAGCTGCCGGTGACGGTGCTCTCGCGCTGCCTGCAGTTCAACCTGAAGCGGTTGGACGAGGAGCAGATCCAGGGCCAGATGACGAAGATCCTGGCCGCCGAGGAGATCGAGTCCGACCCGACCGCGATCGTGCAGTTGGCCAAGGCCGCCGATGGCAGCCTGCGTGATGGTCTGTCGCTGCTGGACCAGGCGATCGCCTATGCCGGCGGTGCGCTGCGCGAGGATGTGGTGCGCGCGATGCTGGGTACGGTCGACCGCACCCAGGTCGCCGCGATGCTGGATGCGCTGGCCGATGGCGATGGTCCGCGCCTGCTGCAGACCGTGGCCCTGCTGGCCGAGTTCTCGCCGGACTGGAGCGGGGTGCTCGACGCCCTGGCCGAGGCCCTGCACCGGATCCAGGTGCAGCAGCTGGTGCCGGGCGCCGCGACGGCGGGCGAGGGGATCGATGCCGAGGCCTTCGCCCAGCGCCTGCGCCCGGAAGTGGTGCAGCTCTGGTACCAGATGGCCCTGGGCGGCCGCCGTGACCTGCACCTGGCCCCGAGCCCGCGTGCCGGGTTCGAGATGGCGGTGCTGCGCATGCTGGCGTTCCGGCCGGCGGCGGCTGTACCGCCGGTGCCCCGCGATCCGGGCACCGGCACCGAAGTGAACAGCGGTGGCCAGGCCAGCGGCCAGGGCACCGGCATGGCCGCTGCGGCCGCGACCGCTGCTCCGGCTCCGGCCGCAGCGCCCGCCAAGGTCAGCGCGCCTGTCGCTCAGGCAGCCCCGGTGGCGCCTGAGGCGCCGGTCGCAGCCCCTGTCGTCGCGCCCTCCCAGGCCGCAGCCTCGCCGCTGAAACAAGCTGCACCCGCACCCGCACCCGCACCCGCACCCGCCGCCGCCGAACCGGTGAAACCGGCCAAGTCCACCGTCGTGGCCCCCGCCGCCGCCGACGATCTGCCGCCGTGGCACCAGGAAAACGACGCGGCCGATCGCGACGAAGCGCTGGCCGCTGAGATGGCCACCCCGGATGCGGCCATGGTTGCGCCGTGGGAAGCGCCGCCCGAGCGGGCCGTGGCCCGCGCTGCCACCCCGGCGCCGGCGCCGGCGGCACCCACTCCGGCGGCGCGCCCGCAGGGCATCGCCATCGCACCCTCACACGCGGGGGCTGCGCCGGCGGGCGAGACAGGCGACCTGACCGCCGATGCCTGGCTGGAACTGGTGGCCGGCAGCCAGCTCAATGGCCCGTCCAAGCAGCTGGCCGCGCACTCGGCGTTCATCAGCTACCAGCACGGCGTCTTGAAACTGGCGATTTCGCCCGGATTTGAGTACTTGAGTTCGGACCGCTCGCAGGCGGCGCTGATCGCGGCGTTGACCGGCCCTTTGGGCCAGGCGCCGCGTCTGGTGATCGATACCGGCGCGGCCGGTGCCGAGACCCTCCATCAGCGCGCTGACCGCCAGCGTGGCGAACGCCAAACGGCGGCGGAAGCCGCTTTCATGGCCGACCCCTCGGTGCAGTTGCTGGTCCAGCAACACGGTGCCCGGGTCGTCGCCGATTCCATTCGTCCTTTTGAAGAGTAAAGAACCATGCGCGGCAATATCGCCCAACTGATGCAGCAGGCCCAGAAGATGCAGGAAAACCTGCAGAAGGCCCAGGAAGACCTCGCCAAGCTGGAAGTCACCGGCAGCGCCGGCGGCGGCATGGTCAGCGTGACCCTGACCGGCACCAAGGAATGCCGCAAGGTGCGCATCGATCCGTCGGTGCTGTCCGATGCGGAAATGACCGAAGACCTGGTGGCCGCAGCGTTCAACGATGCCTCCAACAAGATCGATGCCGAGTCGAAGAACCGTATGGGTTCGGCGACCGCCGGCATGCAGCTGCCTCCGGGCATGAAGCTGCCGTTCTGACCCACCGCCTGCGCCGGGTGCCTGCCTGGCGCGACCGTGGTGACCGCGCCGCGAAGCCTTCGGGCTTCGCGCGCTTGTTTCTGAGATGAGCGATCCGCCATGAGCCTGCCCCTGCTCGAACAATTGATCGAGGCCTTCCGCGTGTTGCCCGGCGTGGGCCAGAAGACTGCCCAGCGCATGGCGTATCACGTGCTGGAGCGCGAGCGCGAGGGCGGCCAGAAGCTGGCCGAGGTGTTGGCCAAGGCGATAGAACGGATCGGGCACTGCGAGCAATGCCGGGATTTCAGCGAGACCGAGATCTGTGCGGTCTGTGCCAACGGCAGCCGCGAGCGCCAGCAGCTGTGCGCGGTGGAATCACCGGCCGATCGCCTGGCGATCGAAATGGCCACCGGCTTCCGCGGGGTGTACTTCGTACTGCAGGGGCGGCTGTCGCCGCTGGATGGCATTGGCCCACGCGAACTCGGGCTGGATCAGCTGGAGGCGCGCCTGAAGCAGGGCGAGGTCAACGAGTTGATCATCGCCACCAGCGCCACCGTGGAAGGCGAAGCGACCGCGCATTACCTGGCGCAGATGGCGCGCGGCCACAAGGTGCGGCCGAGTCGCCTCGCGCAGGGGCTGCCGCTGGGGGGCGAACTGGAATACGTGGATCGCGGCACGCTGTCTCACGCCTTCGGCACGCGTACCGAAGTCCAGGAATGATGTCGCGCACCGCGCGCGGGTGATCGAAACCCGGGGCGCATCCGCGCTACTCTCCAAGGCCCTGTTCCACGAGGTGCCCTCATGAGCCACGACACCCTGTTCGGCAAGATCATCCGCCGCGAAATTCCGGCCACCATCGTCTACGAAGACGACGAGGTGCTCGGCTTCAAGGACATCGCCCCGCAGGCGCCGGTGCACGTGCTGTTCATTCCCAAGCACGAGGCGATCCCGACCCTAGATGACGTGCGGCCGGACCAGGCGCACCTGATCGGCAAGCTGGCGATGGCGGCGGCCGAGTACGCGCGCCGCGAAGGTTTCGCGCAGGAGGGCTACCGGATCGTCATGAACTGCCGCGAGCATGCCGGGCAGACCGTGTTCCATATCCACCTGCACCTGCTGGCCGGCGCGCAGCTGGGTCACTTCGGTACGCCGAACGGCTGAGCGGACCCGGCGCAAACAAAAACGCCGCCCGAGGGCGGCGTTTCTGCGTCAGCGTGTTACCACCAGCCCCAGCCGCGGTAACCCCAGCCCGGACCCCAGCCCGGGCCCCACGGGCCGTATGGGTAGGCAGGCACCACATCCACCTGGCGCTGTTCCGGCCACAGGTAGATGACGTCGGCATCCAGCTTCGGCAGGCGATAGTCGTACTCGCCGATGCGGGTGTTCTCGTAGCCGCCGATCTTGCCGATGAAGGTCACGTCGCGGCCCGGCTCGAACACCGCCGGATCGTAGAAGCCGGCGCGGCAGGCGATGAAGCGGCCGTCGCTGGCGTCGGCCGAGGTGGTGCTCGGGCGGCCACTGCCGTTGAGCGGGCGCGAAATCATCTGGAAGCAGGTCTGGCCCTGGCCCGGATTGGTTTCGATGATGCGGCCACCCCAGCGTACCGGAGTGCCCACCTGCTGGGTGGGAACCGCGTCGCGCGGGCTGACCATACTGAACTGCCCCTGCAACGGCTTGGGCGCGGTGGCGCAGGCAGCCAGTGCCAGAGAGGCAGCAAGGGGAAGCAGGATTTGAATCTTCATGGGGATGCTCCGGAGGTCGGGCGATGCCTGCGCAGGTCGCGCAATAATGAAGTGAGGTCGACGTCAGCGCCAGCGTAGCGCGCCTGGACGAAACGCGCGCTGAGCGACAGCAGCGCAGGATCGGGTCGCTGCCGGTCCACCCGGCGTGCCCACTCGCCAGCCGGTTCGGCGCTGGCACGGGCCAGCCCATAGCGTGCGTAGCGGCGTCCCAGCCGGTGCCAGGCCCGTAGCAGCGGGTCGCGCTCGCGTTCGCCGCGGGCCAGCAGCCATGCCATCCACCCTAGCGCGGCCAGTGCGAAGACAATGAAAATGCCGACAAGTTGTGTCGGATCCAGCCGCTCGAAACCAAACGGTTTAAGAAGCTGCTGCTGGCGGTTGGCATCGAAGGACAGGATCAGGTCGTTCCAGCCCCGGCGCAGCCAGTCGCCCATCTGCCCGATCTGCAGCCAGCGGCTGTCCAGCGTGGTACCGGCGGCGCCGGTCCCCAGCCGGTCTTCGATGGTGTCGTAGATGCGTTCCGGCGCCACTGCAGCGGTCGGGTCCACCCGCACCCAGCCGCGCCCGGGCAGCCACACTTCGGCCCACGCATGCGCGTCCATCCGGCGCAGCACCCAATAGTCGCCATACGGGTTGCGGAGGCCACCGGCGAAGCCGGTCACCACCCGCGCCGGGATGCCCGCGTTGCGCATCAGCACCACGAACGCGGAGCTGAAATGCTGGCAGAAGCCGGCCTGCTGATCGAACAGGAACTCGTCCGCGCCATCGCGGCCGGGCTCGGGCGTATCCAGGGTGTAGACGAAACTCGCCCGCACCCAGTCAAGCGCGCGCTGCACGATCGCCGCATCATCGCGGCCCGCCTCCTGCCGCCACTGCCGGGCCAGCGCTGCCGTACGCGGATTCAGGCCTTCGGGAAGCTGCAGGGCCTGCCGGTGCTCGTAAGGCGTCAATGCGTCGGTATAGGCCACGGCCGGTGCGGAGGTCAGTCGCCAACGGGTCAGCGCGTTCAACGCCGCGCGGCTGCGCAGGCTGTGGTTGGCATCCAGATCGCTGCCGGGCGGTGCTTGCAGCGGAAGGTCCAGGGCGACCAGTTGCCGGCGATCGGTCGGCTCGTAGTCGATCTGGTACTCCCACCGGGTGGTGGCGTGGGTGACCGCCGCGGGCGCACGCTCGATCTGTCGCCGTTCCTGCTCCCAGCGCTGGCCATCGAAATGGGTCAGTACCGGCCCGCGCCAATAGCGCTGCTGCGGCGCCGGAACCGCGCCAAAAAACTGCACGCGCAGCGCCGGGGTGTCGTCGGCCATCAGGTCCAGCCACTGCCCGGGCTCCATCGTGTCGGACAGGCCGGGTTTGCCGACCGCGCGGTCCGGGATGCCCCAGAGCGGTTCACTCAGCCGTGGGAACAACCAGAAACCGGCCAGCGCCAGCGGCAGGCCGAGCAGGACCAGCCGCCCGATGCCATGCAGCTGGCGCTTGAGTGGTGCCGGCGGCGCCTGGCCCTCCAGATGTGCCAGGCGTTGCAGGGCGAGCAGGGCGACCAGACCCGCCAGCACCGCCAGCGTCATGGTCAGTGGCCCCTGGTCAAGCAGGAACGCCGCGAACGGGCCGAACAGCCCGAAGCCGACCAGGCTGCGGGCATCGCGAAGGCTGCGCAGTTCGCTGGACTTCAACGCCAGCATCGCGGCCAGCAGCGCGCAGCCGGTATCGCGGCCCGGGCGTGGGCCCATCTGCCAGTAGATGGCAGCGAGCATGCCAAGCACCAGCAGCAGGCGCAGCGCGCCCGGCAACAGACGCTGGCGCGAGGCCAGCGCGGTGAGCACGGCGACCCCGGCGATGACGACGGCCAGCACGGTGGGCAGCTGCAGCAGCAGCGGCAGCAGGCCCAGCGCCGCGCTGGCCAGCGTCCAGTAGCGCGCGCCGGCGTTGAGCAGGCAGACGGGGCGGTCAGTCATGGGGCAACAGCGCCAACGCGCGCTGGCACAGATGGTGATGGGCGCTGCCGTTGCCGGGCCCGAGCACCGGTTGACCGGGCAGCTTGAGCGTATAGCGGCGGCCTTCGCGCTCGGCCAGGTCGACCCAGCGCGCCATGCGCGCGATCCGCGTTTCGGTGCCCAGTGGGGCCAGGCGCCACCAGTCCAGCACGATCTCCACCCCCACCGGCTTCTCGTACTCACGCACCAGCAGGGTGTCCCGCCGCGCCGAGTGTTTCCACGCGATGCTGCGCGTCGGGTCGCCAGGGCGATACGGACGCAGCTGATGCAGCTCGTCGCCACTGGCGTGCACGCGGGTGTGCAACGGATCGCCGCCGCTTTCAGGCAGGGACGGTGCGTGCGCTTCCGGCGCGGCATAGACCAGCAACGGCGTCTCCGGCCACACCCACGACCATGCATGCACCAGGCCGAGTGGCTGGGTGGTGGCGATGCGGATACGGGCCAGATCGAACCAGCCGCGCTGCTGCGTGGGCAGATCCAGATCCACTTCGATCTGGTCACTGTCGACCAGATGCCCGAACGCGGCCACGCCATCGTGCTCCACCTGCAGGCCACGGCGTGCACGGGTGTCGGCGCGCGAGAGGCTGATGCGCAGCCGCAACGGCGCGCCTGCGCTGACCGGCTCGGCGGAGACCGCATCCACCTGCAAGCCGGAGAGCTGCAGATGCGCGCTGATCGCACTGGCGATGCTGACGGTCGCCAGCAGCAGGGCCAGCAGCAGGGCCGGATTGTTGTTGTAGTTCAGTGCGCCGAGCAGCATCGCCGAGAGCAGCGCGGCGACGAACAGCCCGAAGCGCGTCGGCAGCACATAGATGCGGCGCCGGTCGAACCGGCACGGCAGGTGCTCCGGTCGGCGCGGTCGCGCCAGATGTTGCAGTTGCTGCCAGCGGGCTCCCCAGCCGCGGCGCATCTCAGTCGACCTGCACGGTCTGGAGGATGGCGCGGGCCAGTGCCGGCCCGTTGCCGGCTTCGGCCTCCGGCACCAGGCGATGCCCGGCCACCGCGACGAACAGCGTCTGCACGTCTTCCGGCACTACATGCGCGCGGCCCAGCAGCAACGCATGTGCCTTGGCGGCGCGCAGCAAGGCCAGGCCGGCGCGCGGCGACAGGCCGACGCGGACGCCTGCATGCTGACGGCTGCGGGCCAGCAGCGCCTGCACGTAGGTGATCAACGCCTCGCTGGCATGCACCTGGCCGACCGCCTCGCGCAGTGTGCGTACTTCCACGTCGCTCAAACGCGCGCTGGCCTGTGCGATCAGATGGCGGCGATCGGTACCGCGCAGCAGTTCGCGCTCCGATTCCGGATTCGGGTAGCCCAGCGCCAGGCGCAGCAGAAAACGATCCAGCTGCGAGTCCGGCAACGGGAACGTGCCGGAGAGGTCGACCGGATTCTGGGTGGCGATGACGAAGAACGGATCGGGCAGGGGATGGGTCACGCCATCCAGGGTGACCTGCTGTTCGGCCATCGCTTCCAGCAGTGCGCTCTGGGTGCGCGGCGGCGCGCGGTTGATCTCATCGGCGAGCAGCACGTGGGTGAAGACGGGGCCGGGATGGAACTGGAACTGCCGACTGCCGGCGTCGTAGACCGAGACGCCGAGCACGTCGGCAGGCAGCAGGTCGGAGGTGAACTGCACCCGCTGGAAGCCCAGCCCGAGGCTGGAGGCCATGGCGTGGGCGAGGGTGGTCTTGCCCAGCCCGGGCAGATCCTCGATCAGCAGATGGCCGCCGGAGAGCAGCGCCACGAAGGCCAGCCGCACTTCCTGCGCCTTGCCCAGCACCAGCCCGTTGACCTGATCCTGGGCGGCGCGAAGGGACTGTCGCAGTACATCGGTTAGCATGGCTGGCACGGGGGGCGAATGATCCATGTCCGTCTCGATTCGATGATTCCACTGATTCTATAGAGCAATGCAGGGCGAACAACGCGCACGCACCATATTCCTGTTGTTGTGGACGCTGGTCACCGCCGTCAAATTGGTGGTGGCCGCACGTCTGCCCTTGTTCGTGGACGAAGCTTTTTACTGGCAGGAAGGCCAGCATCTGGCCGCAGCCTATTCGGACCTGCCCGGGCTGACCGCATGGCTGGCGCGCCTGGGCGTGGAAGTGGGCGGCAACCATGTATTGGCGCTGCGCCTGCCGTTCCTGGCAATCGGTGCGTGGCTGCCGTGGCTGGTCTCGCGGATCGCCACACGCTGGTTCGGCGCGGTGGCCGGTTGGCAGGCGGGCAGTCTCACCTTGTTGATGCCGCTGTCGGCCACGCTGGGCATGCTGGCCGTGCCCGATGTGCCGATGGCGTTGGCTGCGGTGCTGTGTCTGGACGCCGGCGCGCGGTTGCTGCGCAGTGTCGACGCCGCCGCGGCGGTGAAGCTGGCGGCCGGCTTGTCGATCGGCGCGCTGAGCCACTATCGCTTCATCGGGGTGATCGTGGTCGGCTTCATTGCGCTGCTGGTGCTGCCGCAGGGCCGGCGCATGCTGCGCGATCCGCGCGTCTGGGTGGCCTTGGCGGTGGGTGTGGTGGCGTGGCTGCCGCTGCTGTCGTGGAATGCCGACAACCATGATGCGGGCCTGAAATTCCAGGTAGTCGAGCGCCACCCGTGGGCGTTCGAGTGGAGCGGGCTGTGGTTCCTGGTCATCCAGCCGATGCTGGTCACCCCGATCCTGTGCATCGCGATGTGGAAGGTGGCCCTGGCCGGCACCCGCTCCGGCGGCGGCGCGCGCGCGCAGTGGCGCTACTTCGGCCTGATCGGCGCAGTGTCCACGCTGTCCATCTTCGGCCTGGGCTTCTTCACCGATGTGGAGCGCATCAGTTTCCATTGGCCGCTGCCCGGCTATCTCGCCCTGCTGATCGCAGTGCCGGTGGTACTCAACGGCTGGCCGCGCTGGCTGCGCCGTACCGGCTGGTGGTTGGCCGGTGCCGGGCTCGCGCTGGCCTTCGGCTATTACCTGACGGTCTCCATTCCGAGTGTGCGCGAGCAGCTGGCCGGCTACAAGTACTACCCGCGCAACTTCGCCGGCTGGGAACCCCTGGCAGGCGCCGTGCGCGACGAGCTGAAAAGCATGCCGCCCGGCACCCGCGTGTTGGCCGGCAACTTCAAGGTGGGCGCGGAGCTGGGCTTCCAGCTGCGCGATCCTTCGATCGAGGTGCTGCGCCACCCGTTGAACGACAAACATGGCCGCAGTGCGCAGCTGGGGCTGTGGGGGCTGCTCCACGATGGCCAGCGCGACGCGCCGATGCTGCTGGTGCTGTCGCCCAGCGACCAGCGCTACCGCGATCTGCTGGCGCGCTATCACGCGGTCTGCGAACAGGTCGGGCCGCTGCCACCGCCGCGCGTGGTCAGCAACGATCATGGCTATCAGCGGTTCCTGCTGTTCAAGCTGCCGGCCGAGCGCGTGGCAGGCCCGTGCGTGACCCCGGCGATGGCCTGGCTGGATACGCCGCAGCCGGATGCGAAGGTGGGTGGCACGCTGGACGTGCGCGGCTGGGCCTTCAAGGACGGCGTGGGCATCGAACGTGTCGAGCTGCTCATCGATGGTGCGCCGGTGGGCGATGCGGTCTACGGCCGGCCCTACGACATTACCGGCGCGTGGAAGATCTCCACCGACCCGCAGCACCCGAACGTGGCCTTCGATGCCACGTTGAAGACCCACCACCTCACGCCCGGTCGTCATTGGCTCGGCATGACGCTGTACGGCAAGGACGGCAGCGTGGAGCAGTGGCAGGAACAGGCCTTCACCGTCCCCGCGCGCTGAGCGCATGTGTCTTCATGGATGACCACGTCATGCGCAATGCCTCGCAGGAATCTCCCCCGTTGCCCGTGTCCCAGGCTGCCACGCCGGTGTCGCCTGCGCTGATTCGCCTGCTGTGGTTGGCGGTGGCTGCAATCATCGCGGTGGGCGTGGCAGCGATGGTGTGGCTCTCGCCGCGCGTGCTATACGCCGATCCGTGGCGCTTCACCCAGAAGCTGCTGGAAATGCCGTGGCCGGCCAATGTGCTGGTGTCAGACAACGGCCACCGCGAAATCCTGCCGAACCTGGTGCGCCATGCCGAGCTGGAGTGGCTGCATGGCAATCAATGGCTGCAGATCGGTACCGGTGTGGCCTTGGCACTGGCGACGGTCTGGCTGCTGGCCCGGATCATCAGGTCCGATGGCCTGGCACCGCCGGTGCGCGCCGCCGCGACCGTGGTCGCAGCGCTGTCGATCTTCTGGATGGGCAGCCAGCGGGCGCTCACCCATGCCAACGAATCGGTCCACGCGTACCTGATCACCGTGGCGCTGATGGCAGGTGCCGCCCTGCTGCTGCGTGGGGACCGTCGTGGTGCCGTATTGGCCGCCGTGTGCGGCGTGGCAGCGACATTCTCCTTCGGCAGCGGCGTGGCCGTGTTCGTGGGGCTGGCGGCGGTGCTGGTGGTGCGGCGTGCGCCGTTGTCGCATTGGGTGCCATGGATCGCCGGGCTGCTCGTGGCGGTCGGGCTGCACTTGGGCATGGGGCGGACCGGGATGCCTGCGCAGATGGCGGTGGCCCCGCTGCCGCAGCTGGACGTGGCGCTGCGCTGGCTGGCCTCGCCCTTCATCTATCTGGCCTGGCCGGCACTGGATCCGGCCGCGGCGCAGCAATTGCCGTTCGCGCCGGTGCGCGATGTAGTGCATGCCGTGGCGAGCAGTTATCAGGCGCTGTTCGGACCGGTGTTGACCTCGCGCTGGCCGCATCTGCTGATCGGTGCGGCCGGGCTGGCCGCGTTGTGCGGCATGACCTGGCGAACCTGGCAGCGCGGCCGCAGCGCCGGGGCAGGGGAGTCGGTGGCGCTGGCGATGGCGTGGTTTGGCGTGGCCGTGGGCGGGCTGGTCGCGCTCAGTCGCTGGACCTATTTCGCCGACTACCCGACGCAGTTGGCCGCGCCGCGGTATGTGCCCTGGTCGTGGCTGTTCTGGTCCGGCCTGGTGCTGTGGGCGACCATACGGATCGGCCTGCGCCGCCCGCGGCGGGCGGCCTGGGGCGCACTCCTGCTTGCGCTGGTGGCCGTGCCGAGTACAGCGTGGATGGCCTACCTCGGCGCCAGCATGCAGCGGGTGGCGAACATGACCGCCACGGCTGCCGCGGCCGGCGTGGTCGATCCGGACCAGACCCATGGCGAGAGCGTGCCCGGCGAAGTGCAGGCGGCACTACCGAGCCTGCGCGCGCATGGGGTGGCCATGTTCGCTTGGCCTGAGGCCCGGTATCTGCAAGGCGGGGCAACGACAGCAACCAGCGTGGCCGTCCCGATCGGCGATGTGTCCCTCGTGGCGGTGCGCAATACCCTCGGTGGCTCGGCCTGGCGTATCGATTTCAGCGCTCAGAGCAACGCACCGCGGCTGGTTCTTCAATGCAGTGGACGCCCCGTGGGCCTGGCCATGCCGCTGGCAGGGCGCTGGGTCGGCTGGGCCACCGGTCACCTCGATGCCGGCTGCCTGGAAGCACTGCAGCTGCGCTGAGGCTCAAGGCAGGGTATAGCCGGCCTTCCGCAGCAACTGGCTCACCGCGATCAGCGGCAGCCCGATCAGCGCGGTCGGGTCGCGGTTCTCGATCGCGTCGAACAAGGTGATGCCCAGGCCTTCGCACTTGAAGCTGCCGGCGCAGTCCAGCGGCTGCTCGGCGGCCACATAGCGGGCGATCTCGGCCGGGCTCAGCGCCCGGAAGTGGACCCGGGTCAGATCGCAGGTTTCCAAGGCTTCGCCGTCGCGCACCAGGCTCACGGCCGTGTGGAAGGCGACCACCTGCCCGGACATCGCGGCCAGCTGCGCCTGCGCACCCTCCACGGTGCCCGGCTTGCCCAGCGGGGCGCCGTTCAGTTCCGCCACCTGGTCCGAGCCGATCACCCATCGGCCGGGGTGCAGGCGGGCGACGGCCTCGGCCTTCGCCCGCGCCAGGCGAACCGCCACGGCCTGTGGGGCTTCGCCGGGGCCCGGCGTCTCATCCACCTCGGGACGGGCGGTCTCCAGGGGCAGGCCGAGCCGCTCCAGCAATTCACGGCGGTAGCGGGAGGTGGAAGCAAGCAGCAGCGGGGTCATGCGACAATACCGGGCACGGAAGGGCGGCAGTCTGGCCCCTCGGGGCAAGGATCGGCAACCTGACTGCGCAGGCATTTGACAGCGGGCCGGGCGATCCTTAACATTCAGCGGCTTATGTCCGCAAACGTGCCCGAAATGCTGGATGCTTGGCGGATGGTCGCAGCGCGCAGGTGCTTCGACGGCCAGGTGAATCTAGCGGAATTGACCCGCCTCCAGGGCCTTGTCGCCGATACCGAAGGAACGTGCACCTATGCACTGGAATTCGCGCACGACGACATCCTGCAGGTATCCTATGTTGAACTGTCCATCGACGCCGCGCTGCCGCTGATCTGTCAGCGCAGCCTGCAGCGTTTCCTGTTGCCGGTTTCGATGGTGCAGCGGCTCGGCCTGATCCGCAGCGAAGAGGAAGAGTCCTCGTTGCCGGAAGGCTGGGAACCGTGGCTGGTGCCGGAAGACGGCATGCTGCGACCGCTGGAACTGGTCGAGGACGAACTCGTCCTGGCCGTGCCCGTCGTGCCGCTGTCTCCCGATGGTGAGGCCGTGGACAAGGACTGGGCACCGACCGAAGAAGAAATCAGCAAGGCCAATCCGTTCGCGGCGTTGGCGGCACTGAAAAAACAATAGCAGCCGGATTGTCGTCGGCGGCTGCGGCGAAAGCGAAAACTGTGCTGGGCGCTGGCGTCCTGCGCGACGATACGACGAAGCAAAACGAACCGAGTTTGGAGCAATCCCATGGCTGTGCAGAAATCCCGTGTCACCCCGTCCCGCCGCGGTATGCGCCGTGCGCATGACGCCCTGAGCGCCAAGCAGCTGTCCACCGATCCGACCACCGGTGAAGTGCATCTGCGTCACCACATCACCGCTGACGGTTTCTACCGCGGCAAGAAGGTGATCACGACCAAGTCGAACTCGGCCGTCGAAGAAGATTGATTTGTGAAGGCCGCTGCCCGGTCGGGCGGCGGCCTTTACCCCATTCTTCCCGATCGTCACGTTTGGCGATCGAGCTACAGGACATGCAATGAGCAAGCGGATCTACTCGAGGATCGCGGGCACCGGTAGTTATTTGCCCGAAAAAGTGTTGACCAACCAGGATCTGGAGAAAATGGTCGACACCAGCGATGAGTGGATTCAATCGCGCACTGGTATCCGCGAACGGCACATTGCGGCCGAAGGCGAGACCACCAGCGACCTCGGCTACCACGCCGCGGTACGTGCGCTTGAAGCGGCCGGTATCGACGCTTCGCAGCTCGACATGATCGTGGTGGGCACCACCACGCCTGATCTGATTTTCCCGTCCACCGCGTGCCTGATCCAGGCCAAGCTCGGTGCGAGCGGTTGCCCCGCCTTCGACGTCAATGCGGCCTGTTCGGGCTTCGTGTTCGCGTTGAGCGTGGCCGACAAATTCATTCGTTCCGGTGATGCACGCCATGTGCTGGTCATCGGTGCGGAAACCCTGACCCGTATCGTCGACTGGACCGAGCGCACCACCTGCGTGCTGTTCGGCGATGGCGCGGGCGCCGTCGTGCTCAAGGCCGACGAAGAGACCGGCATCCTCAGCACCCACCTGCATTCGGATGGCAGCAAGAAAGAGCTGCTGTGGAACCCGGTGGGCGTCTCGGCCGGCTTTGGCGAGGGCGACAATGCCCGCGGCGCGATCCTGATGAAGGGCAACGACGTGTTCAAGTACGCCGTCAAGGCGCTGGACTCGGTCGTCGACGAAACCCTGGAAGCCAATGCGCTGACCAAGGACGACCTGGACTGGCTGATCCCGCACCAGGCCAACCTGCGCATCATCGAAGCCACCGCCAAGCGCCTGGAGATGTCCATGGACCAGGTGGTGGTGACGGTGGACAAGCACGGCAACACCTCCTCGGCCTCGGTGCCGATGGCGCTGGACCACGCGGTCCGCTCCGGCCGCGTGGAGCGCGGCCAGCTGCTGCTGCTGGAAGCCTTTGGCGGCGGCTTCACGTGGGGTTCTGCTCTGCTGCGCTATTGATAGTGTCAGTTACGACAACGTGACGCTGTCGTTACGGCCCCATTACGGGGCCGTAAGCATTTCAGGAGAACTGTCATGGTTGAGCCCATCGTCATTGAAGGGCAGCGCGCCTGGCTGAAGCAGTACGGCGAAGGAAGCCGCGTGGTCGCGCTGGGCCTGCTGAACTTCATCGCCCGCCGCTTCCAGCTCGATGCCCTGCGCCCACCGCCACACCGTGGCGGCGACGCCGCCCGCGAAACCGAAGCCCGCCGCCTGTCCGAACTGCAGGCGCAAGGGGTCAACGTCCCCAACGTGATCGGCAGCGGTCACGCTGCCCTGGTGCTGGGCGACAACGGCTCCTCGTTCAATACCTGCCTGCGCGCAGCCGATGATGCCGGCCGTGACCGCCTCGTGTCCGCCGCGATGAATGCCATCGCCCAGGCGCACAGCAAAGGCGCGTATTTCGGCCAGCCGCTCCCGCGCAACCTCACCTGGGATGGCAAGGAGATCGGCTTCATCGATTTCGAAGAAGATCCCCTGGAAGTCATGGACCTCGCCCAGGCCCAGGCCCGCGACTGGCTGATGTTCGGCTACGGTGTCGCCAAGTACTACGAAGAGCGCCCGCAACAGCTGCAGACCCTCATGGCGCAGGCGATGGACGGTGCCGAAGCTCCGGTGCTGGCGCATGCCCACGACGTCACCGGCCGCCTGCAGGGGCTGGCCCGCGCCAGCATGAAGATGGGCCGCTCCGCCCGCGCACTGGCCCACTCCATTCTGATCGTCCATGGCGCCACCACCTTGGGCGTGCTGATGCTGGCCGTGATCTGCATCGACTTCTTCAGCGACGGCGACCTGGACATCCTCCAGCTGTTCACCTGACGGGCCACCCCCCACATACGCGGCAGTACAGACGAAGGGCGACGTTCCCCTTTATCATTCGCCGTTCGATTTTTGCAGGCGGATGATCGCGTGACCGATACCAATCTCGCATTCGTGTTCCCGGGCCAGGGCTCGCAGTCGCTGGGCATGCTGGCCGAACTGGCCGAGCTGCACCCGCAGATCCGCGAGGCCTTCACCGAAGCCTCCGACGGCGCCGGTGTCGACCTGTGGGCGCTGTCGCAGGGCGGTCCCGAGGAAATGCTCAACCGCACCGAATACACGCAGCCGGCCCTGCTGGCCGCCAGCATCGGCGTCTGGCGTGCCTGGAACGCCGTGGGTGGCGCCCAGCCGGCCGTCCTGGCTGGCCACAGCCTCGGCGAATACACCGCCCTGGTGGCGGCCGGTGCGCTGACCCTGCGTGACGGCGCCCACCTGGTGCGCCTGCGTGGTCAGCTGATGCAGGAAGCCGCCCCGACCGGCGTGGGTGCGATGGCCGCCGTCCTCGGCGCCGAAGACGCCCTGGTCGTGGAGGTCTGCGAGCAGGCCGCCGGCAGCCAGATCGTCGTTCCCGCCAACTACAACTCGCCCGGCCAGATCGTCATCGGTGGCGACGCTGCTGCCGTGGATCGCGCGCTGGCACTGCTGGCCGAGAAGGGCGTCCGCAAGGCCGTCAAGCTGGCTGTCAGCGTGCCTTCGCACACCCCGCTGATGCGCGAAGCCGCCAACCGCCTGGCCGAAACCATGGCCGGCCTGGACTGGCGCGCCCCGGCCCTGCCGGTGGTGCAGAACGTGGATGCCCGCGTGCATGACGGCGTGGATGCCATTCGCCAGGCTCTGGTGCAGCAACTGTACCTGCCTGTGCAGTGGACCGGCTGCGTGCAGGCGCTGGCCGCCCGTGGCGTCACCTGCGTGGCCGAATGCGGCCCGGGCAAGGTGCTGAGCGGGTTGATCAAGCGCATCGACAAATCGCTGGACGCGCGCACACTGTCCACGCCCGCCGATTTCGAGACGGCCCGCGAGACCTGGGCCGCCTGATGTCTTCCGATCGCGCCCGTGCTGGAATGGCTTCGCGCCAGACCGGCCAGGCCGGTCCCGTTTGAGGAAATGAGATGAGCAAGCCCCTTCAGGGTGAAATCGCACTGGTCACCGGCGCCAGCCGGGGTATCGGTGCCGCGATCGCCGATGCACTGGCCGCGCAGGGCGCGACCGTCATCGGCACCGCCACCACCGATGCCGGTGCCGCCGCCATTGGCGAGCGCCTGGCGGCCGTGGGTGGCCACGGCCGCGCGCTGAACGTCACCGACGCTGCTGCGCTGGAGGCCGTGCTGGACGGTATCGCCAAGGAATTCGGCGCCATCAGCATCCTGGTCAACAACGCCGGCATCACCCGCGACAACCTGTTGCTGCGGATGAAGGAAGAAGACTGGCAGGCGATCCTGGACACCAACCTGACCAGCGTCTTCCGCACCTCCAAGGCCGTCATGCGCGGCATGATGAAGGCGCGCAAGGGCCGCATCATCAACATCGCCTCGGTGATCGGCGTGACCGGCAATGCCGGCCAGGCCAACTACGCCGCGGCCAAGGCCGGCATCATTGCCTTCTCCAAGTCGCTGGCCAAGGAAATCGGCTCGCGCGGGATCACCGTCAACGTGGTCGCGCCGGGCTTCATCGACACCGACATGACCAAGGCCCTGCCGGAAGAGCAGCGCACCGGCCTGGTCAAGTCGATCGCCCTGGAGCGGCTCGGCGAGCCGTCCGATATCGCCAACGCGGTGGCGTTCCTGGCCGGTCCTTCGGCCAGCTACATCACCGGCGAAACCCTCCATGTGAACGGCGGCATGTACATGCCGTAAGCATGTGGCGCATGGATTGCGCCGCAAGTGGTTGATCCGTTTGATGTTTTGCTGCAATGCAAGGTGTCGCTGGTTTCCACTACACTATCCCACGGTCATCCCTCACCGGATGGCGTCATTTTTGAACCACTACTCCATCTGGAGCGATATCCAATGAGCACCATCGAAGAACGCGTCAAGAAAATCGTCGTCGAACAGCTTGGCGTCAAGGAAGAGGAAGTCACCAACAGCGCATCGTTCGTCGATGACCTGGGCGCTGACTCGCTGGACACCGTTGAACTGGTGATGGCGCTGGAAGAAGAGTTCGAGTGCGAAATCCCGGACGAAGAAGCCGAAAAGATCAGCACCGTGCAGGCTGCGATCGACTACATCAACGCCCACGTCAAGGCTTGATGTCAGGCGGCTCGCGCGCGGCCGTGGCGATTGCTGCGACCGCGTGCGGCAAACCCATGGGGCCGCGCTTGCGGCCCTGTGCTTTTGAGCGTTTTACCGCGTGATACCCGCAACACCCGGGTCAGGAGAATCTGCAATGAAGCGTCGCGTCGTCGTTACCGGCATGGGCATGGTCTCGCCATTGGGCAATGATATGGCCAGCAGTTGGAAGGGCATCACCGAAGGCCGTTCCGGCATCGGTCCGCTGACCAACGTTTCGCAGTCCTACCTGGACCGTTTCACCACCAAGATCGCAGGTGAGGTCAGGGACTTCGACATCACCGCCGACAACGAACAGTTCGGCAAATTCCGGGTCACTGGCAAGGATGCCAAGAAGATGGACCCGTTCATTCATTACGGCCTCGGTGCCGCCTTCATGGCCTTGAACGATTCGGGCCTGGAGATCACCGACGGCAACGCCGAGCGCGTCGGCGCCATCGTGGGCGCGGGCATCGGCGGCCTGCTGGGCATCGAAGAGCAGACCATCGATTTCCACGAGGGCAAGAAGATTTCGCCCTTCTACGTGCCCAAGACCATTATCAACATGCTCCCGGGCCAGCTGAGCATCATCACCGGCCTGAAGGGGCCGTCGTTCTCGGCGGTCTCCGCCTGCGCGACCTCGAACCACTCGATCGGCACCGCGATGCGCATGATCCAGTACGGCGATGCGGACGTGATGGTGGTCGGCGGTGCCGAGCGTGGCTCCTCGCCGACCGCCCTGGGCGGCTTCTGCGCGATGAAGGCGATGAGCACCCGCAACGATGCGCCGGCAGAAGCCTCGCGCCCGTGGGACAAGGAACGCGACGGCTTCGTGCTCGGCGACGGTGCCGGCATCCTGATCCTGGAAGAGTACGAACACGCCAAGGCGCGTGGCGCGCGCATCTATGCCGAGCTTGCCGGTTTCGGCGCCAGCTCGGATGCGTACCACATGACCGCCCCGAGCGAGAACGGCGAAGGCGCGGCACGCTGCATGACCATGGCGTTGAAGGATGCCGGCGTGACCCCGGAGCAGGTCGGTTACCTCAACGCGCACGGCACCTCCACGCCGCTGGGCGACCTGGGCGAAACCATGGCCATGAAGACCGCCTTCGGCGACCACGCCTACAAGATGATGGTCAGCTCCACCAAGTCGATGACCGGCCACCTGCTCGGCGCGGCCGGCGGCGTGGAAGCGATCTTCTCGGTGCTGGCGCTGCGCGACAACATCATCCCGCCGACCATCAACCTGCATGAAGCGGGCGAGGGCTGCGACCTGGATTACGTGCCCAACACCGCACGCGAAGCCAAGGTCGATGTGGTGATGTCCAACGGCTTCGGCTTCGGCGGCACCAACGGCACGCTGGTGTTCAAGCGCGTCTGACCGCCCGTTCCGTGTATCCCCACCCGGGCCGCCATCATGGCGGCCTTGGTGTATCTGGCCCCCGCGCACGCTGCGCGCCCTTCCGGTGTCCTGTCATGTTCCAGACGCTTCCGCTGCCCGCCACTACCGACCTGCTGGCCCTGCAGCGCCTGGCCCCGCAGCGCTACCCGCTGCTGATGGAGTCCACCGCCTCGGGCACCGCACAGGGGCGCTGGGACCTGCTGCTGATGGGCAACGGTGAAGCGCTCGCGCTGCACGCCGACGGCGTGGTGCGTGATGCCGATGGCGTGGCGCATGACGGCCGCTTTCTGGAGGTGCTGGACGCGCACTGGGCTGCGCTGCGGCTGCCACGCGAAGAAACCACACTGCCGTTCCGCGGTGGCTGGGCACTGATGCTGGATTACGAGCTGGCCGGGCAGATCGAAGATGTGCTGGCCTTGCCTGCGCGCGCCGATGGGCTGCCGTCCGCGCTGGCGCTGCGCTGCCCGGCGGCCGTGCTGCACGACCGCGTGCTCGGCCAGTTCCATGCGGTGTGCGAGACCGGCCAGGCCGCGCTGCTGCAGACCCTGCAGGATGACCTTGCCGCGGCCGCCGCGCTGGCCCCGTTGCCGACGTGGCAGCCACCGGTGGCCATCGGCGAAGACGCGCCACCGCGATTCACCGAGGGCGTCGGCAAGGTGATCGATTACCTGCGCGCGGGCGACGTGTTCCAGGTGAACCTGTCGCGCCGCTGGAACGCGCAGTTCGCCGAGGCGCTCTCGCCACAGGCGCTGTACGCGCAGCTGCGCGTGGCCAACCCCGCACCGTTCGCCGGGCTGTTCATGGCGCAGGGCAGGGCGGTGGTCAGCTCTTCGCCCGAGCGCCTGGTCTCGGTGCATGGCGATGACGTGCAGACCCGCCCGATCGCCGGCACCCGGCCGCGCTTTGCCGGCGATGACGATGCCGCGCGGATCCAGGAACTGGTTGGCCATCCCAAGGAACGCGCCGAGCACGTGATGCTGATCGATCTGGAGCGCAACGACCTCGGCCGCATCTGCGCGCCGGGCAGCGTGGAGGTGGATGAGCTGATGACCGTGGAGAGCTACGCCCACGTGCACCACATCGTCAGCAACGTGCGTGGCCGCCTGCGCGAGGACGTGAGCCCCGGCCAGGTGATCGCCGCGACCTTCCCCGGCGGCACCATCACCGGTTGCCCCAAGGTGCGCTGCATGCAGATCATCGCCGAGCTGGAGCAGACCGCGCGCGGCGCCTACACCGGTGCGTTCGGCTGGCTGAACCGCGATGGCGACCTGGACCTGAACATCCTGATCCGGACCGCCGAAGTGGCCGGCGATACCGCCAGCTTCCGCACCGGGGCCGGGATCGTGGTCGATTCGGTGGCCGACAAGGAACTGGACGAGACCCGCGCCAAGGCCCGTGGCCTGCTGCGGGCGCTGGGCAGCGATGCCTGAGCCGTTTGGCGGTGTGCAGTACCCGCGCGGTATGCTGCGCGGCGAAGAATTTGATTCGAGGTGACCATGGCGGGTGCGAAACGGGGATGTCTGGCCGTACTGGCCGTGTTGCTGGTGCTGGCCCTGCTGGTCGCGGCCGCAGGCGCATGGTTCTGGCATCGCCAGGGCGCCTTTGCGGATGCACCGCTCACCCCCAGCGCGGAGAGCGTGGTGATCGCCTCCGGTGACGGCTTCAGCACCGTGCTCGGCAAGCTGCGCCAGGCCGGCGTGGACGAAGGCAGCGACACCCAGTGGCAACTGCTGGCGCGCCAGCTCGATGCCGCCGGCAAGCTCAAGGTGGGTGAATACGCGCTCGATCCCGCGCTGACCCCGCGCGAGCTGCTGACCCGCATGCGCCAGGGCCGTGTCCTGCAGCACCGCGTCACCATCGTGGAAGGCTGGAACATCCGCCAGCTGCGCGCTGCGCTCAAGCGTGCCGATCCGCTGGTGCACACCACCGATGCGCTGGACGATGCCGCGTTGATGAAGGCGATCGGCTTCCCCGGCGAACACCCGGAAGGCCGCTTCCTGCCCGAGACTTACGTCTACCAGCGCGGCGACAGCGACATCGACGTGCTCAAGCGCGCCCATGCCGCGATGGAAAAAGAACTCACCGCCGCGTGGGACAGCCGCGTGGACGACCTGCCGCTGAACTCGCCGTATGAGCTGCTGATCCTCGCCTCGATCATCGAGAAGGAAACCGCGCTGCCCAGCGAGCGCCCGCAGATCGCCGGGGTGTTCATGCGCCGCCTGAAGATCGGCATGCGGCTGCAGACCGACCCGACCGTGATCTACGGCATCGGCAGCAGCTACGACGGCAACATCCGCAAGCGCGACCTCACCACCGATACGCCGTACAACACGTACACGCGCGCCGGCCTGACCCCGACCCCGATCGCCATGCCCGGGCGCGACGCGCTGCATGCCGCCGCGCAGCCGGCCAAGGGCGACGCGCTGTACTTCGTGGCCGTGGGCGATGGCAGTGGCGCGCACATCTTCTCGGCCAACTACACCGATCACAACGCCGCCGTTGCCCGCTACCTGCAGCAACTGCGCAGCAAACGCACCAACGAGGCCGCACCCCAATGAGTCCCGCGCTGCACCGGCACCCGCATTTCGTCAGCCTGGAAGGGGGCGAGGGCGCCGGCAAGACTACCGCCATCAACGCGATCCGCGAGGCCCTGCAGGCCCGCGGCCATGAGGTGGTGCTGACCCGCGAACCCGGCGGCACCGCACTGGCCGAGCGCATCCGCGCGCTGGTGCTCAAGCCGGACGCGGAGATCGCCGCCGAGCCACTCTCGGCAGAGGCCGAGCTGCTGCTGGTGTTCGCCGCCCGCGCCCAGCACGTGCGCCAGGTGATCGCCCCTGCGCTGCAGCGCGGTGCCTATGTGCTGTGTGACCGCTTCACCGATTCCAGCTACGCCTACCAGGGCGGTGGCCGCGGCCTGGACCCGGCGTGGATCGCCGATCTGGAGCGCCGCGCCGTCGGCCTGCTGCCCGGCCTGACCCTGCTGCTGGATGTGGACGTGGCGGTCGGCCGTGCGCGCGCCAATGGCCGCGACATGTGGCCGGACCGTATTGAAAGCGAGCACGATGATTTCTTCCAGCGGGTGCGCGCGGTGTTCCGCCAGCGTGCCAGCGAAGACCCCGCACGTTACCGCCTGATCGACGCCAGCCAGGACCAGGCCGGCGTCGCCGGCGCGGTGGTGGCGGCCGTGGAGGCATGGTTGGCACAGGAGCCGGAACGTGGCTGAACCCTTTTCCCCCTGGCAGCAGCGCGCCTATGACCAGACCGTGGCCGCGCTCGACGCCGGTCGCCTCGGCCATGGCCTGCTGTTCTGCGGCCCGGCCGGCCTGGGCAAGCTGGGCGTCGCACTGCGACTGGCCGAGCACGTGCTGGGGCAGGGCGAGCCTGCCGCGGCCAAGCGCAGCGCCCAGCTGCTGGCCGCCGGGACCCACCCGGACCTGCAGCGGATCTCGTTCATTCCCAACAAATCCGGCGACAAGCTGCGCACCGAGATCGTGATCGAGCAGATCCGCGAGGTCTCGCAGAAACTCTCGCTGACCCCGCAGTACGGCGTGGCCCAGGTGGTGATCGTCGATCCCGCCGATGCCATCAACCGCGCCGCCTGCAACGCCCTGCTCAAGACCCTGGAAGAGCCGCAGCCCGGCCGCTACCTGTGGCTGATCAGCGCCGACCCCGCGCGCCTGCCGGCCACCATCCGCAGCCGCTGCCAGCGCCTGGAGTTCAAGCTGCCGCCGCGCGAGGAAGCCCTCGCCTGGCTGCAGACCCTCGGTCACAGCGAAGCGAGCGCCCGTGAAGCCCTGGACGCCGCCCGTGGCCACCCCGGCCTGGCCGACCAGTGGCTGCGCGAGGATGGCCTGACCCTGCGCCGTCAGGTCGCCACCGACCTGGAAGCGCTCGTTGCCGGGCGCTCCGGCGCGGTGGAACTGGCCCAGCGCTGGACCGCCGACGACAACGCCGCCCTGCGCCTTCGCCACGCCGCCGATCTCGCCCTGGCCCAGGCCACCGGCGGTGGCTTGACCGATCCCGATCGATTGCACAAGCTGGCCGCCTGGTTCGATGCGGCCAACCGCACCCGCGACCTGCTGCGCACCACGGTGCGCGCCGATCTTGCGGTGGTGGAGCTGCTGCTGGCCTGGGGAAAGGTCAACGAACGGCACGCCAAGGGGAATAGAGCATGAGCGCCACCAACGCCCGACAGGGCATCCTGTCCCTTGCCGTCAAGGACAAGGCCGCGCTGTACAGCGCCTACATGCCGTTCGTGAAGAACGGCGGCATCTTCGTGCCCACGCCCAAGCGCTACTTCCTGGGCGATGAGGTGTTCCTGCTGCTCACCCTGCCGGACTCCAGCGAGCGCCTGCCGGTGGCCGGCAAGGTGATCTGGGTGACCCCGGCCGGGGCGCAGGGCAACCGCGCGGCAGGCATTGGCGTACAGCTGGCCGATGGCGCGGAAGGGGAGACCGTCCGCCACCGGATCGAGACCCTGCTGGCCGGCATCCTGACCGCGGACAAGCCCACGCACACGATGTGAAGAAATTTCGGCGAAACCGTTGACGTCGAAATTTGCCGCCCTATAATGAGCGGCTCAGCAGCATCGGGCGGTTAGCTCAGCGGTAGAGCATTGCCTTCACACGGCAAGGGTCACAAGTTCGAACCTTGTACCGCCCACCAATGTAAAGTCCTTTAATTAGAGGACAAATTCCAAAGCCGGCATTAGTGCCGGCTTTGTCGTAAGTACGTCCTAAGTGCTTTTCCCGAATGGATTGGGGTTACTTATGGCATTAGGCTTGCTTATCGACCGGGCAGTACGCGCTGGGGTAGAAATGCTCACCCGGAGCAAGCACTCGGACGCGCCCCCTGATGTATTGCTTCGGGGCACTACGCGTCGGCCCGTGACCCTCGCGGCGCTGCTCGCCCAACTGCCTTCCCATTTTCGGTCAGACTGCCGGCTGCTCGACAGATCGAGTCGCAAATTATTTCCGCTTCTGTTGCTTAATCGCGACTGATGAACAGGATCGGAAGCTGATATGTTCGAGGAACTCGGCCTTCGTCCGTTTGGTTCTTTAGTGCGTTCGCTTTTTCTTGCGGGCATATTGTCCCGCGGCGCGCGCGAGAGCTCTGAGTGCGCAGGGATTCATTTTGTTACTCGGGAGGGCAGATCTCAGATGTTCTGGCTGGTAACGACGCCGGCGCTGTGGGCTGCGACGATGATTCGAGATTTAATGAGAGTGCATTCAATGTATGTTGAATTCATGACGTTTGGCGGCCACGCGCCTGCTGGGTTTCTGGCTTCATTTGGGCCTGACGGAATGGTGCGCACGATTCGTCCGTAACTGTGGCCCGCATCGCGCTCGACACGTGGCCCTGATTTTTACCGGGCCGAGGTGATGAAAAGTCTGAATATTGAAACTTATTTATTTAGGAAGAGTGATGAATAAAGGGCGGAGATTGGCGTGAAAGTAAATATTCTACAGAAGCACAAATCGATCCCTTCTGGATTAGAGTTTGATCTTCCCGACTTTACGATTCTTACTGGGCGAAACGGCTCTGGGAAGTCGCACTTGTTGGAGGCCATCGCTCAATCGCACATCGCCAGTGTGAATATGGACGGCATAATTACCACCTCGATCATTCACGTTCCATATAATGGGCTAAACCCGCAGGTGGATGAGCGGTGCGAGTCGGCGCAAATCGCGGGGCAGGCGAGCCAGTGGTGGGCTGAGGTTCAAATGATCTCGCGAAATATGCGTGACCAAGGCCGCTCTGCAGGAGAATTTAATGATGTTTTCAGCGATTACATAAGGCCGCACTTTGGGTTTAACCCGGCGCGTGATGTGGTTCTGAAGACGGTAATGAAAAAAAGCGGTAAGGATATCGACTCACTTACTGAGGCTGATGTTTACGATAACATCAGTTATTCTAGTAATTCTGGGGGAAATCTATTCTTTTCGCAGTGTGCGATGATCTTTAAGGGTTATCAGCTTAGGTGGCGCGAAAATAAGCTAAAGAAGTTCTTGGTGTCAGAAGGTTACGTTGAGGGCAATGCCTTTCTGAGCGACGAGGATTTCGTGTCCAAGCACGGGCCTGCTCCTTGGGATTTGATTAATCAGGTGTTGGCGAGAGCTGGTCTCCCTTATCAATTCCCACCTCCCCCCCTCAGTAGCGCTGATCTTCCATACACGCTGAGGCTTAACGACGAGTCGACGGGAACAAGTATATCCGTCAACGACCTGTCTTCAGGCGAGAAGGTGTTGATGTCGCTCGCGCTCGCCATTTACAACACCAAAGAAGAAGGAAGTCGGCCAGAGCTGCTTCTCATAGACGAACCGGATGCTCCTTTGCACCCGCAATTTTCGAAATTACTGATTGATACGGTTGCTGAAACTATTGTTAAGGCCGCTGGCGTAAAGGTAATAATGACTACCCATTCGCCCACAACTGCCGCCATGAGTCCCGATAATTCTCTATTTGAGATGAGTCGTGACACAAAGATTCCAATGATGATTAGTAGTGGCCGCGCGGTATCCATTTTAACGGAGGGCATAAGGTTTCTGCGCGTTTCATACGAGAAGAGGCGTCAGGTATTTGTTGAGAGTAAATACGATGTAGTGAATTATGAGCGCATATTTGACGCGCTTGCGCGCAAGCATGGATACTCTTATCAACCCATTTTCATGGAGCCGCATAGTGGGTCGTCGAATTGCTCGGATGTGATAAATATTGTTGCCAGGCTCAGGTCAGCCGGTAATGATCAAGTGTGGGGAATTGTTGACTTTGATGGGGTCAATACCCAGCACGATTCCCTCTTGGTAGTCGGAGGGGGACGGCGCTATTCGATTGAAAGTTATCTGTTGGACCCGCTGTACATGGTGTTCGCATTGGTTAGATTTAAAGCTGCTACTTTTGCCGACTTTGGAGTTGGTGGTCGCAGCCAGTACACTGATATCCAGTTCCTGTCAGATGTAGAATGCCAGACCCTCATTGATAATTTCCTTGCGACTATTGGGCTCGCTGGCGGCGACTTGAGCGATGTGTACTTTGAGAATGGATTCAAGATTAGATATCCACAATCGTTCCTCATGCACAACGGGCACGAATATGAGAGGCTTATTAGGGGTGCATTTCCTGGCATTAGTGCCATTACGCGTAATAAGCCAGGTGATAACGCGCTCAAAGGCCCGCTTTCTGAGGTGATCGCTGAGTGGGCGCAGTTTTTACCAGTCGAGCTTGGAGAGCTCTTCTGCGCAATGGACGAGCAGCCATAGAGATGGCGGCTTGAGTATTCGGGCTAGAGTTGCTTGATGCCGTGGGGCTATCACTTGTGTGCACAAACATCCAAGAGCTAGCCTCCACCATTGTCGAGTAGAACAGCTTCGGTGGTTGCGTTGTATTTCATTTCGTGCATCCAATGCTGGGATTAAGTTGATGCGCCGTGCGAGTCGCGTGGGTTTTAAGTTGCAGAGGTCGCTCTATGCCGAAACTAAATTGACCCGTAAGCCGTCGAGATACACTCGCCCCACCGGCACCTCAGCCCCATCATTCAGCACCAGCCAATAACGGCTCCCCGAAGCAGCATGCAACGTCCGCACATGCTTCAGGTTGACCAGATACGACCGGTGGCAGCGCACAAAGTCCGGCGGTAGCACGGCAGTAAGACTCGCCAGCGATTTGTCGTGCAGCTCACTCCGCCCATCGCGCATACGTACTTCGCTGTAGTCCCCATCAGCACGAATCCAGAGCACATCGGCCAGCTCCACCATCGCCGTCCCCTGCGCATGCCAGATGCCCAGGTAACGCGCCGCGCCGGACCGATACCGCCCAACATCCAGCAGCCGCTCCAGCGCCTGCCCCAGCCGTTCGCGCGAGAAGGGCTTCGGCACAAAATCCAGCACCCCATGCTCAAACGCCTGCAGTGCCCGCTCCCGATGCGCGGAGACCACTACGCAGTGGTATCGGCCAGCCACCACCCGCTTCAGCAGGTCGAAGCCATCCTCTCCACCCAAATTCAAATCCAGCAGCAGGCCGTCATACACGCTGCGCTGCAGGCGATCACCGGCGGCATCCAGGTCGGCCACGGCATCGAATCGGGCGCGGCTGCCGGCCAGTTCGGTGCACATCCGCAGCAGCCGCTGGCGGACCAGCAGTTCATCCTCGACGATCAGGATGCGCATGTCAGCTCCATGCGGCCGTACCAGTCGTTGCCATCGGGACCTTGTTCAAAGCGCCAGCCATCCGGGCAGGTGGCGGCCAGGCTTGCCTCGATGTAGCGGGTGCCCGTGCCTTGCCCGCGATGCGGGGCAGTGCCGCGTGCGCTGCGAAGCTGCAATATCCAACGGTCGCCGTCGCGTTGAACACGCAGGCGGAACGGATGCTCGGCACACGCCCCCGCCCCCGCATGGGTGAGGGCATTCTCGACCTGTGCATGCAGCACGCCGGGTGGCAGCCACAGGCCGTTGTGTCCGCCCTCGACCTCAAAGCCGATGTGGCGATCCAGTGCGAGCCCGACGATGTCCAGGTGGTTGCGGCACAGCGCCAGCTCTTCTTCCAGCAGCACGTCGGGGCGGGTGCTGCTCTCGCGCAGGCGGTCGAACTGCTCGGCCAACGATTCGACCAGACGGCTCGCGCGCATCGGTGCCTGTTCGATCAGTTCCTGCAGGCCGGTGAGGGTGTTCATCAGCCAATGCGGGTGAATCCCTCGCTGCAGCAACTGCAGCGAGAGGCGGGCGCGCTCTTCCCGTAAAAGCGCGTTGTGATGGTCCAAGGCGCGCAGCTGGGCGGCGTGCCGGATCAGCAGAAAGCCCATCAGCACGGCCAGGAACAGGAAGTAAGGGCCGTCCAGGAAGATGCCGCCGGCGAAGGGCACGGCCAGCGCGCCTGCCACGACCAACGTCAGGATCGGCCAGCGCTCGTCGGGCTCACCACGGGCGCGCAGCAGCACGTAGGCGGAGGTCAGCAGGCTGAGCAGCAGCAGCGCGGCGCCGCGGGCATCGAAGCTGGGCATGAAGGCCGCCAGCGCCAGCAATGTGGCGAGATAGGCGATGCGGGCTGTCTGCGGCATCGCGACGCCGAAACGACGCGCCAGGTAAGCCGGCAGCAGTATCGCTGCGGCGAGGTGCAGCAGAAGCAGCATGAGCAGTCGCGGGCCGTGCCACGGGTAGGCATACCCGACCAGCGGCCGCCATGCTTCGACCATGGGTAGCGCAAGGCCGACCACACCCAGCGCCAGCAGCAGGCGCGCACCCGGCACCCGTGGGCGGCCACGCTGTGCGGCGAGGAAGTACAGGCACGCCGCACCGAGTGCACCGGTGGCAAGCGCGGCGATCAACCACGGTCCAAAGCCGTGGCCGTAGATCGAGGCGGCCGGCCCCGTGGCAACGAAGGCATCCGCACCGCGCGGCTTGATCCACTGGTGATGGCTGGAGGCGAGCAGCACCACCTCGTCGGTACCGCTGGGTGAGGAGGGTGGCAGCACGCGGATGATGTCCACCTGTCCGGGCTGCTCTTCGTCCGCGTCGCGGCCGACGGTGCCATTGGCAGCCAATGGCTGGCCGTTCCAGAAGGGCTGGCTGGCGGCGCGCACCGAGATGCGCAGTGCACGGTCGGCCGCGTCGTGTGCGGTCGGTGCAGGCAGGCGCCAACGCAGCCAGTAAGGGCCACGCCACTCCACCAACTCGCGTTGGTTGGCCGGTTGCCACTCCAGTGTCGTCGGTGGTGCGGTGGGCAATGCGCCATCAGCGCCCAGCGTGGCAATCGCCATTTCCTGGGCTTCGTAGTAGCGCACGCCTGGTGCAGGCGTGACCAACAGCAGCCACGCGGCGACCGCGATGAGCAGAACGGCGAGGGCGGTCAGGGTGCGTGGGATCTGCATGGCCCCATCGTATCGGTTGCACGGAGTCACTGGACCCCCGGCTGGAGCTGTTCGGCGGACGGACCGTCCTCGGCTGCCGTGGGGAAGGCGATCCTGGCGGCGTGGTGCATGCGCCGTCCCTCGGCGCCCGGTTCGCCCTTCCTTCTACCCGGAGTCCGTCATGTCCAACGCCCCGCTGTTCCTGTTCCATTCTTCTCCCTCTGGCAGGCGCCCGCGGTGCATGCGGTTGGCGGTGCTGTGTCTGGCCCTTGTTGGGGCGCCACCCGTGCTGGCAGGTGATGCCCCGGCGCCGCTGGTGTTCACTCCCTATGCGTTCGAGACGCAGAAGCACGGCACCATCGACGCCGAGGCGGGCTATCTGGAGGTGCCGCGTCGGCATGCCGATCCGAACGGACCGCGCATGCGTCTGCGGGTGGTGCGCCTTCCGGCAACGGGTGGCGATGGCCGTGTGGCACCGGTGGTGTATCTGGCCGGCGGTCCAGGTGGCTCAGGGATCGGCACCGGGCGCGGACCGCGCTGGCCGGTGTTCGATCAGGTCCGGCGCGAAACTGACGTGCTGCTGCTCGACCAGCGCGGGGCGGGTGAGTCCGAGCCGCCGCCGCCGTGCCCGCACGAGCACACGTTCGACGATGCACAGCCGCTGCAGCGCGATGCCGCGCTCGCGGCGCTGCACGACGTCGCCGCCCGCTGCGTGACGTACTGGCGGGAGGCCGGTGTGGATCTGGAGGCCTACACCACCGCCGAGAGTGCTGGTGACCTGGAGGACCTGCGGCGTGCGCTGAAGGTGCCGAAGATCAGCCTGTGGGGCATGAGCTACGGCACGCATCTGGCGCTGGCCACGGTGCGACTGCACGGCGCCGGTCTGGACCGCGTGGTGCTGATGGGTACCGAAGGGCCCGATGACACCCTGAAGCTGCCGCTGTCGGCCGATGCGCTGCTGGCGGAGCTGAGCGTGTTGGCCAAGGCGGCCGGATTCGATGATCTGACCGGCTCGGCGACGCGCGTCTTGGCGGCACTGCGCGAGCAGCCACGGCAGGGCCGCAGCATCATGCACGGCGGCAGGCAGGTGACCATTGGCGCGTACGACGCACAGCTGGCAATCACCGCGTGCCTCGGGCGCCGCATGACCCAGCAGTGGCTGCCGCTGATCCTGCGCGAGGCCGAGAGCGGTGACTACGATCTGCTGGCGGCGATGGTCCTGCTGCTGCGCAGTGAGTACGGCAGCTACGGCGCGATGTCGCTGGCGATGGATGTGGCCTCGGGCCAGACTCCGCAGCGCCGCGCATTGGCCCAGGCGCAGGCACGCGAGAGCCTGTTCGGCGATGCGCTGAACTTCCCGTTCCCGGCACTTGGGGACGGCTTGGGACTGGTCGATCTTGGCGATGCTTTCCGCGGTCCGCTGCGCAGCAACGTGCCGGTGCTGTTCATCAGTGGCACGCTGGATGGGCGCACGCCGCCGGCCAACGCCGAGGCGCTGCGGCCGGGCTTCAGCGACAGCCGCACATTGCGGGTGCGCGGGGCCAGCCACGACAACGAGCTGTGGCTCGGGAACCCTGCCATCGCCGCAGGCATCACGGACTTCCTGGCGGGTCGGCCGGTGGGTGATGCGGAGCTGGATGTGGGGGCGCCGGTGTTTGCGCGTAGCAAGAGCGATCTGGTGGATCCGCGGGGGCGCTAAGGGCTGCCGGAAGTGCGACTGTGTGCAGGCGCTGTGGACCGACCGGGGTGTATGGTTTCGGCTGGCCCCGGCGCTTGCGCCAACACAGGAGGACGCGATGACCGATTCAACGGTGGCATCCGTGCACGGCACACCCGATGACTACGGCGACACCCTGTACCGCGTCTACTTCGAAGTGGGCGAGTGGGAGGGCATTGCGCGCGAGGCGATCACCACGTTCCTCGTCGAACGGGCCCGGGACCACCCTGCCTTTGATTTCGACGCCTCTCTGCTGCACGCGCGTCCACACGGCTACGAAGTGGACCTGCCGATGCAGCTGATTCCCGAGGTGGTGCGGGCGCTGGCCGAGCAGAATATGGCGGTGTACCAGGTGGTCCGGCTCGGCGGTGTCTGATCTGCATGCCGTCGGCCCGGGACAGGGGCCGTTGGCATGACCTGCGCATGACCGCCTCGGCTAAGATGGCCGCCATCCCGGGCAACCGGCTGCACCCCAAGGACGACCCATGTGTAAGTCAGCCCGCGATTCAGTAGCCGGACCAGTCCGATGGGCAGCAACTGCGCTGTTGTTTCTCCCGCTGCCTGCGATGGCCTCTGATTTCACCGGGTTTTTGACCCTGTACATTGCCATGCCGATCTTCGCACTCACCGGGCTGCTGCTTGGGGTCCTGCTGATCTTCCGTCGTCATCGCTATGTACGTGTCGTGGGGACGGTTGTCGCTGTCCCGATCCTGCTTGCCGGTATCGGTGTCGCGTGCGTGGACACTTGGCGGCTCTGGCCGCAGGCCACTCACGACGAGCCTCTTCTTCCGGCGGTGGCGGTCATCCTTTGTGCGTTGGTGTGGCTGACGCTGGCAGCCCTGGTCTGGCTGCTGTGGCGTTGGCCGTCTCGACCCCGGCGAACCGGCACGCTCACCGTTGTATCGCAAGCGCCGGATTCCCCATGATCACCGTCGGACGCACTGCGCGTCCGACCCTCCCGTTTTCCAACCTGGCTAGAGGCAGCAATGGCAGATCCTTACAACAGCGGTGGCCGCGCCGGCCCCGCAACCCGGCTCGACGATTCCATGGTGACCACGGCGATGGAGCTGCCCGGCTTCCGCGTGGTGCGCAGCCTGGGCGTGGTACGCGGCATCACCGTGCGTTCGCGTTCCATCGTGGGCAACTTCCTCGGCGGGCTGCAGACCATCTTCGGCGGCAACATCACCATCTACACGCAGCTGTGCGAGCAAGCGCGCGAAGAGACCTACCGGGACATGTCCAACCATGCGCGGCTGCTCGGCGCCAATGCGATCATCGCGATGCGCTATGACGCTACCGATGTGATGACCGGCTTGACTGAAGTGCTTTGCTACGGGACGGCGGTGATCGTCGAGCCCACGCACCTCTGACGTTTCAGGTAATGCTGGCTGTGCTCCTGCAACGCATCGCTTTTTATGCGCTGCACATTCTCCAATGGACGAGGTGGAATGCATGAGGCTGTTCAGATGGGTGATGTTGAGTGTGCTGTTGGTTTCGATGGCCCTGCATGCCAAAGCGCCGGCGGCGCCGGATCAGGCTGAGCAGGCCTTGCGCGCGTGGATCAACGCGTTCAACGATGCCGACCGCGAAGCGCTCATGGCTTTCCGTGCCCGCTATAAGATGCGCCCGGATGCGCAGGGGGACCTGGAGTTCCGCGCGGACACCGGCGGCCTGCAGGTGCTGGAGATCAGGGAGAGTACGCCGGGCAGAGCGCAGCTGCTGGTGCAGCCACGCTCCAATGATCGCACCATGCTGGTGACCACCACGCTGGATCCGGTGGGACACGCGGCCACATTCCAGTTTGAAGGCGCGGAAACGCCGGATCGGTTCAAGCCGAAGCGGATGGAGACCACCGCCCTGCTGGCAGAGGCAAAGCAGCGCCTAGATGCACTGGTAGCCTCGGATGCCGTCGCTGGTACGTTCCTGGTCGCGAAGGCGGGCGAGGTGCAGATGGCGTGGCACGGCGGGATGGCCGACCGCGAGAGCGTGGTACCTGTCGGCGTCGATACACCCTTCCGCCTGGCCTCGCTCAATAAAATGTTCACTGCGGTGGCGATCCTGCAGTTGCAGGAGAAAGGCAAGCTGTCGCTGGACGACCCCGTGGCCCAACATTTGCCGGACTATCCGGCACCGCAGAACCTGCGCGGCGTGACCCTCCGGCAGCTGCTGACCCACACCAGCGGGCTGGGCGACATTTTCGGTGAGAAGGCGGATGCCAATGCCGGTTCGCTCAAGACACTGCAGGACTACTGGGCGGTGTTTTCCGATGCGGCGCCGGTGTTCCCGCCGGGCAGCAAGGATCAGTACTCCAACTACGGCTTCATCCTGCTGGGGACGGTAATCGAGGCCGTCTCCGGGCAGTCGTATTACGACTACGTGGATGCGCATATCTACCGCGTGGCTGGCATGACCGCGACGGGCTCCGCGCCGGAATCCAGCCACGTGCCGGGCCTGGCCAAGGCGTATACCCGAGTTGATCATCGGTGGCAGCGCGAGACCAGGTCGCTGCCGTGGCGTGGTACGTCGGCCGGCGGTGGCTACAGCACTGTGGGCGATCTGCTGAAGTTCGGCGAGGCGCTGCGCAGTGGCAAGCTGTTGTCCCCGTCATCGCTGGCGGCTGCCACCTCGCCGCAGAACCACAAGGCTTGGTACGGGTATGGCTTCATGGTGCGCGGACAGGGCAAGGAGCGCGTGTACGGCCACGAGGGGGGCGCCCTGGGCGCCAACGCGGTGTTCTACGTGCTTCCCGAACAGGCGGTAGTGCTGGTCGGGTTGGCCAATGTGGATCCGGATGCGATGGGCAACGTAGTGAACTTCGTGGCGAACCGGCTGCCGCTGTAGAGGTTGGGCGCGCTGGCGAGGCCCTCCAATGGTATGGGTGCGGCGGCAATGCAGGGCCGATGTTGTGGACATGACCTGCGCGCCAGCGATGGGTGGTGCCCTGCCACCCGACCGACCGAGGCCGCGGACGCGCGTTACCCACGTGATCTGCGGGCAGTATTCGCCCGCAGCGTCAAAGACGTCGCCGCGGGTGGCGGCCGCACATGCATCAACGCGCCAGCACAGCCTCCAGCGCCGCCATCGCCTCACGCGCCACCTCATGCGGATCACGTGCCTTGAGCGCATCGTTGAACACCTCCAACCCGATCGGGCCGGCATAGCCCCTCTTCGCCAGCGCATGGATCAACGTGTCCAGCAGCCAGATGCCCTCACCCGGCAGGCAGCGGTGATGCCGCGCCTGCGCGGTCACCTGTCCGGGCAGCGGCTGGGTCAGCACATCCGACAGCTGCACCAGCGCGATGCGCTCCACCGGAATATCCCACAGGTCATCGGCCGTGCGCCCGGTAGCGAACAGATGGAACGCATCCACCACGATGTCCAGGTTCGGTGCACCGACCTGCTCGATCTGCTGCCACGCCGAGGGCAGGGTGGAGTGCAGGCGGCTCCAGGCCATGCCTTCGTAGGCGATCCGCAGGCCGTGCCCGGCGGCACGCGCGCACAACCAGCGCAGATCATCCGTGACACGTTCGGGTGCGTAGTCGGTCGCCGTGCAGGCGGGCACCAGTACGGTGCCTGCGCCCATGGCGTTCGCCAGCGCGAGCAATGACACCGCCTCTGCCCGCTTGCCCTCGCGGGTGGCGGCCGAAGCGCCGTCGAAATCCAGCAGCACCTGCACATCGGTGAGCTGAAGGCCGGTGCGCGCGAGCATGGCGCGTACATCGGCGACCGATGAGGACGCCACGTCTTCGCGCCACAGCTCAACCTGCGCGAACCCTGCCGCCGCCGCGGCATCGAGATTCTCGTGGGTGCTGCCGCCAAGCAGGACGGTGTTGAGGAAGCGCGGGCCGGGCAATGCTGACATCGAGGGGTACACCTTGCAGCGAATCAAACGTCGCGTCCGATGCTAGTGCGTTGCGCATCGCCTCGATGTGCACGGGCCCCGGGTGTCAGCGAAGCCCCTCGGCCGCGCAGCGGATGCTCAGCCATGCGCCGCCGCCCGGCGCGTCCCCGGCGCGGACCCGGAACCCGTGCAGGCCGGCGATGGCGGCCACGATCGACAGCCCAAGCCCGAAGCCCTCGGTCGTCTCGCCGCCGCTGCCGCCGCGGAAGAAACGCTGGTAGATAAGGCTGCGGTCCTGGGGGGGAATGCCCGGGCCGTTGTCGATCACATCGATGCGCGGCGCGCCGTGATCCTCCACCGCGCGCAGCACGATCCGGCCCTGGGCCGGGGTGAAATGCAGCGCGTTGGAGAGCAGGTTGGCCAACGCTTCGAACAGCAGCTCGCGGTCGCCCCACAGCGCGCCTGCCTGCGGGTCGATTTCCAGCAGCAGTTGCTGGTCCTTCTCCTCGGCCAGCGGCAGGTAGAACGCATGCAGTTCCTGCAGCAGCTCGCCCGCATCGAGTTCGACGAAGGCGGAGCGGCGCTGGTGGCTTTCCAGTTCGGAGACGCGCAGCAGTGCACCAAAGCGTGCCATCAGCCGGTCGGTTTCGGTCAGCGCCTTGTCCAGCTGCGCCGCGCGCGGGTCATCTTCCTCCAGCCCGACGCGGGTGCGGTACAGATGTGCGCGCAGGCGGGTAAGCGGCGTGCGCAGATCGTGGGCGATGCTGTCGCACACGCCTTTGACCTCCGTCATCAACTGCTCGATGCGTTCGAGCATGGCATTGACGATGCTCGACAGGCGGTCGATCTCATCCGGGCGGCCGGACACGGGCAGGCGCTGGCCGAGATCGCCGGCGATGATCCGCTTGGTGGCTGCTTCGATCTCCTGGATCCGCTTAAGAGGCCGTCGGCGCAGGACGTGCCAACCGGCCAGGCCGGGAATGATGGTCAGCGAGACGCCCCACAGCAGCGCGTCCAGGATGATGCTGTTGACCGCGGTGAGCTTGCCGCTCTGGCGCACGAACACCAGCAGGCGGCCGTCCTGGGTTTCCACGCCAAGCGCGCGCCCGGGGGCATTGATTGGGCCGCTGCGCAATGACCAGCGGTCCACTGCCTGTGCATGTCCATCCATGCGCAGGTCGCCGGGAATCGCCAGCAACGGACCGGCCAGCGGCTGCCCGCTGCGGCTGAAGATGCCGTAGGCGTAAGCACCATGCAGGTCGTAGCGCAGGCTGTCGCGCAGCGCATCGTCCAGCGCCTGGCCTTCGAACTTCTCGAACAGGTGCGCGCGCTGCTGCAGGCCGGATTCGGCGAGGTCGTTGAGGTAGTCCGAGACGCGCCAGTACATCACCCCCAGCAGCACGCTGGACCAGGCGACGAACAGCACGCAGTACAGCCCAAGCAGCCGGCTGCTGGAGGAACGCCAGTGATCAGACATGCTCGTCCAGGACATAGCCGGTGCCACGCACGGTGCGGATCGGCTGGGCACGGCCAGGCTGGTCGATGCGTTTGCGCAGGCGGCCGATGTGGACGTCGATCAGGTTGGTGCCAGGATCGAAGTGGTAGCCCCATACCTCCTGGAACAACATGGTGCGGGTGACCACCTGGCCGGCGTTGCGCACGAGGAATTCCAGCAGTTTGAACTCGGTCGGCAGCAGGGAGATCTCTTCGCCGGCGCGGCGCGCGGTGCGGGTCATCAGGTCCAGCTCCAGGTCGCCGGCACGCAGTTGGTTCTCCGCCACGGCAGGCTGCCCATGGCGACGGATCAAGACCTCCACGCGGGCGGCCATCTCATCGGAGGCGAAGGGTTTGGTCAGGTAATCATCGCCGCCGGCGCGCAGGCCACGGACCCGCTCATCCACATCGGAAAGGGCACTGATCATCAGCACCGGGGTGGTGATGCCCTGGCGCCGCAGGGCGGTGACCAGGGCCAGCCCATCCATGCCCGGCAGCATGCGGTCCAGGGTGATCACGGCGTAGTCGCCGCGGCAGGCCATGGCCAAGCCGTCCTCGCCGTTGCCCACCCGGTCCACCTCGAAGCCATGGCTGCGCAGTTCCGTGGCGATTTCCTCGGCGGTGACGAGGTCGTCCTCGATGGTGAGTACGCGCGGCATGGGCCACTTTGACGATTGGGACCGGTGCATCGTCGCAACCCCCTGTGGGGACTGCAAATGAAAAATGTTTCATGCGGTTTTCGCCGGATCCTCCCCCCGCTTCTCCTATATTCGCCCCGAGCAGTGGCCCTGCCGCCCGGGGTCATGTGCCCCGTTCACGCCTGGAATACCGTCCCCCATGACCGATCCGCTCCCGTCCTTCCCGGCCCCCGGCCTGTTGTCCGGCCCTTGGCGCCTGCCGCTGCTGGGGCTGGCCGTGGCGTTGGGGCTGGCTGCCTGCGGCAAGGAAGCGCCCAAGGCAAAGGGACCGGCGCCGGAAGTGACGGTGCTGACCCTGCAGACCCAGTCGCTGGCGCTGGCCCAAGAGTTGCCCGGGCGCACGGTGGCCTCGCAGGAATCGGAGGTGCGCCCGCAGGTCTCCGGGGTGCTGCAGGCGCGGTTGTTCGAGCAGGGCGAGATGGTGAAGGCCGGACAGCCACTGTTCCAGATCGAACCGGCGCTGTACCAGGCCTCGGTGAACGAAGCGCAGGCCAACCTGCGCACGGCCGAGGCCAGTGCGGTGGCGGCGGGGTTGCGTGCAAAGCGCATGCAGCAGCTCGGTGCCGGTCAGCTGGCGGCGCAGCAGGACGTGGATGATGCGGTGGCCACCCATCAGCAGGCCGAGGCGGCGGTGCAGGCGGCGCAGGCGGTGCGCGATACCGCACGCACCAACCTGGGCTTTGCGCGGGTGACCGCCCCGATCAGCGGGCGGATCGGCCGCGCGCTGTTCACCCCGGGCGCGCTGGTGACCAACGGCCAGGCCGAACCGCTGGCGCGCATCCAGCAGGTGGATCCGATGAACGTGGATATCACCCAGTCCAGCAACGAGTATCTCGCGCTGCGGCGCGCGATCGCCGACGGCGGCGTGGAAGCGACGACCGCGCCGGTGCAGCTCAAGTTGTCTGATGGCACAGATTACGCCGTGACCGGCACGTTGGAATTCGCCGATATCGACGTGGACCAGGAGACCGGCAGCATCACCCTGCGCGCACAGTTCCCGAATCCTCAGGGCCAATTGTTGCCGGGCATGTACGTGCGCGCCCGGGTCGGGCAGGGTACGCGCCAGCAGGCCCTGCTGGTGCCGCAGGCAGCGGTGGACCGCAGCCCGAAGGGCGAGGCGCTGGCATGGGTGGTGGGCCCGGACGGCCGCGTGCATCAACGGACTTTCACGACCGCGCGCGCGATCGGCGATCAGTGGCTGGTGCTCGAGGGCCTGCGTGCCGGTGAGCAGGTCGTGCTCAGTGGCCGCCAGGGCCTGAGCGAGGGCGCCACGGTGCGGATCAAACCCGCGGGCGCCGCCGCACCGGCCACGGCGCCCGCCGCCGTGCCGGCCGGCGAAGGCTGAGCCGCCGATGCTGCCGCGCTTTTTCATCCACCGCCCAGTCTTTGCCTGGGTCCTGGCCATCTGCATCATGGCGCTGGGCACGATCGCGGTCACCCAGCTGCCGGTGGAGCAGTACCCGGATATCGCGCCACCGCAGGTCAACATCACCGCCAACTACACCGGCGCCTCGGCGCAGACCGTGGAAGACAGCGTCACCCAGGTGATCGAGCAGCAGATCAAGGGCATCGACCACCTGCTGTATTTCTCTTCCACCAGTTCGTCCTCGGGCCAGGCGCGGATCACGGTCACCTTCGACCAGCGCGCCAACCCGGACATCGCCCAGGTGCAGGTGCAGAACAGCGTCAACCAGGCGATCAACCGGCTGCCGCAGGAAGTACAGCAGCAGGGCGTGACCGTGGCCAAATCGCAGGGCGATTCGCTGATGGTGGTGTCGCTGTATGACACCCATCGGCGCATGGAGCGGGTGGACGTCTCCGATTTCCTGGTCAGCAATGTGCAGGACCCGATCAGCCGCATTCCCGGCGTGGGCGAAATCAATGTGTTCGGTTCGCCGTATGCGATGCGCATCTGGCTGGACCCGCACAAGCTGCGCGCGTTCGATCTGATGCCCTCGGATGTGCGCACTGCGATCCAGGAGCAGAACACCCAGGTCACCGCCGGTGAGCTGGGGGCCCTCCCGACCGGCCCGGAACAGGCGCTCAACGCCACCGTCACCGCACAGTCGCGACTGCAGACCGCCGAGCAGTTCCGCGCGATCATCCTGCGCACGCTGCCCAGTGGTGCGGCGGTGCATCTGGGCGACGTGGCGCGGGTGGAGATCGGTGCGGAGAACTACCAGACCAGCAGCTTCCTCAACGGCTATCCTGCCGCCGGCTTCTCGGTGACGCTGGCCTCCGGCGCCAACGCGCTGGAAACCGCCGATGCAGTGCGCGCGGAGATCGAGCGCCTGCGTCCCAGCTTCCCACCGGGCCTGGAAGTAGCTTATCCACGCGACAGCACGCCGTTCGTGCGGGTCTCCATCGAGGGTGTCATCCACACCCTGATCGAGGCGATCGTGCTGGTCGTGGTGGTGATGTTCCTGTTCCTGCAGAACCTGCGCGCGACACTGATCCCGGCGATCACCGTGCCGGTGGTGCTGCTGGGCACGTTCGGGGTGCTGGCGGTGGCCGGCTTCACCATCAATACGCTGACCCTGTTCGCGATGGTGCTGGCGATCGGCTTGCTGGTGGACGATGCGATCGTGGTGGTGGAGAACGTGGAGCGCATCATCCACGAGGAGCATCTGCCACCGCGCGAGGCGACCGAGAAATCGATGGGTGAGATCACCGGTGCGCTGGTCGGCATCACCGTGGTGCTCGGCGCGGTGTTCCTGCCGATGGCCTTGTTCGGCGGTTCCACCGGCATCATCTACCGGCAGTTCTCGATCACCATCGCCTCTGCAATGGCGCTGTCGGCGCTGGTCGCACTGACGCTGACTCCGGCGCTGTGCGCGACCCTGCTCAAGCCGTCCAGCGCGCAGAAGCCGCCAGGTCGTTTCTTCGCCTGGTTCAACCGCGGCGTGGAGCGCAGCCAGAACGGCTACCGCGCCAGGCTGGGTGGAATCGTGGCGCACCCACGGCGCTGGATGGCCTTCTATGTGCTGCTGGTGATCGCTGTGGTCGCGTTGTATGCGCGTATGCCGACCGGTTTCCTGCCGGTGGAAGACCAAGGCCAGGTGACCTTCCAGTTCTCCACCCCGGAAGGCACGCCGATGGCGCGCACCGAGGCGCTGGGCGAGCAGATCAGCCGCTATTTCATGGAGCACGAGAAGGACAGCCTGGACGTCGTGTTCGTGGTGGTCGGCCGCAACAACGCCGGCACCGGCCAGAACGCGGGGCAGGGGTTCATGGCGCTCAACCCGTGGTCCGAACGCGATGCGCAGCACAGCGCCGGCGCGATCATCGCCCGCGCCAACGCCTACTTCCGCAACCTGCCCGATGCGAAGGTCAACGTGCTGGCGCCACCGGCGGTGCGCGGGCTGGGGCAGTCCAGCGGGTTCGAGTTGTGGCTGCAGGACAACAGCGCGGCCGGCCGTCCGGCCCTGCAGGCCGCGCAGGAAAAAGTGGTGCAGGCTGCCAGTGATGACGAGCGGCTGACCTCGGTGCGGTTGAACGGTCTTGGCGACAAGGCCGAGCTGCATCTGGACATCGACCAGGCGCAGGCCAGCGCACTGGGCCTGGCCCAGGCCGACATCAATTCAACGCTTTCCTCGGCGTGGGGAGGCACCTACGTCAACGACTTCCTGGACCGCGGCCGGGTCAAGCGTGTGTACGTGCAGGGCGACCAGCCCTACCGCAGCGTGCCCGATGACATCGGCCAGTGGTACGTGCGCGGCAGCAACGGGCAGATGGCCTCGTTCGCCAGCTTCGCCAGCAGCCACTGGTCGCGCGGGCCGCAGCTGCAGCAGCGCTTCAACGGCCTGCCGGCGATGCAGATCCAGGGCAGTGCCGCCGAAGGGCGCAGCTCGGGCGAGGCGATGCAGACCATGCAGTCGCTGGTGGCCGATCAGCCCGGTTTTGAACTGCAGTGGAGCGGGCTCTCCTACCAGGAGCAGCTCTCCAGCAATCAGACGCTGTGGCTGTATGCGGCGTCCATTGCCTTCATCTTCCTGTGCCTGGCCGCGCTCTACGAGAGCTGGACGGTGCCGATAGCGGTGATGCTGGTGATCCCGCTGGGCGTGATCGGCACGGTGATCGCCACCACCGCGGCCGGCTTCGTCAACGACATCTACTTCCAGGTGGGGCTGCTGACCACGATCGGTCTATCGGCCAAGAACGCGATCCTGATCGTGGAGTTCGCCGAGGCCGAGCACCGCGCGGGCAGTTCGGCGGTGGAGGCGGCGCTGAAGGGCGCCCGCCTGCGTCTGCGGCCGATCGTGATGACTTCCCTGGCCTTCGTGGCTGGCGTGATTCCGCTCGCCCTGGCAACCGGCGCGGGCGCGGTGAGCCGGCGTGAGATCGGGGTCAGCGTGATCGGCGGCATGCTCTCCGGCACGCTGCTGGCGATCTTGCTGGTGCCGCTGTTCTTCGTGCTGGTGCGGCGGCTGGGCAGGGCCCGACCCGATCCGCAGGCACAACCCTGAACCAAGGAAGGCCCCGCACCCCCGATTTCATCTTTTTGACCCATTCCGTTCACGGTGTCCATGCCGCCGGGCCATTAGCGTAGATCGTCCCCACAGCGCTTGGAGACACGCCATGAATCCCCTGCAGACGGTCGCTCGCACCATGCGAAACGGACTGGAAGAAGTGGCGGCGCTGCTGGTTGGCCAACGCGCCGAGTCGCTGCGCCAGGACGACACCGCCGCGCCCGGCGTGGGCATCCCGATGCCGCGCCGGTTGCCGCTCAAGCGCCCGCTGCTGCATGGGCGCAAGGGCATGGCCCCTTGGCAGAAGATCGGCCCGGGCCGCCGCTAAGGGCGCTTGGCATCGGCGGGGTGGTTGACCCCGTCGTTGACCGGGACCTGGCCGATATCAAACGGATTTACCCCGTCCAGACAGCCGACGTTGTAGCCGTATTCGTCCGGTGAAGAGCGGCGCTGATGATGCGTGTAGATGCCGCACACGCCGCAGAAGTGGTGTCGGGCCACATGCGTGTTGAACTGGTACAGGCGCAGTGCGTCGTGGCCCTGCACGATCTCCAGATCGGCCAGCTTCACCGAGGCCACGATCGCGCCGCGTCGCCGGCACATCGAACAGTCGCAGCGGCGGGGCGAGACCATGCCGTCCGGCAGATGCAGGCGCAGGACCACCGCGCCGCAGTGGCAGCGCAGCAGATGGTGGCGCTGGATGGGCACCCCGCCGATGGTGGTGAGTCCCTGCATGGAGACGCTTCCGGGTAGCCAATGGTGCGGCAAGTATGCGATCCCGCAGGCGGGCGGAGCCAGATGGTGCCGGGTCCGGGGGTGAACGCCGGCCGAAGCTGAACAGGCTCGACATGCGGCGCACACAGGGGTTATGGCTAACTAGCGCCCCGGATAGACGACGGATCGATGCGTGAAGAAGGCAGGACGATGGGGGCTGGCGCTGCTGATGCTGCTGGCAGCGCTGTGGATCACCGGTTTGCTGGCCTACCAGCTGCCCGGACCGGGCTGGTTGCGGTATCTGCTGGTCGGCCTGTGGGCGGTATTTGCCGTCACCGGTGCGATCGGGGTGGCGCGTGCGCGCGCCGGGCGCTGGCCGGGCGTGCTGTACGGCGTGGCGCTGGTGGTCTCGGGCATCTGGTGGCTGCTGCTCACCCCGCGCCAGGATCGCATCTGGGCCGATGATGTCGCCCAGCGGCTGAAGGTTGTCGAGGTGGACGGCCCGCGGGTGGTGCTCGAGAACGTGCGTGATTTCACCTGGCGCAGCGAGACCGACTACGACGCGCGCTGGGTACGCCGCGAGTACAACCTGGACCAGCTGCGCTCGGCCGATCTGATCCTGTCCTACTGGATGGGCCCGGCGATCGCGCACACGCTGATTTCCTTCGGCTTCGACGACGGCCGCTACCTGGTGTTCTCGCTGGAGATCCGCAAGGAGCGCGGCGAGTCGTTCTCCGCGCTGGGCGGGTTTTTCCGCAAGTTCGAGATGACCCTGGTCGCTTCGGAGGAAACCGACATCGTGCGCACCCGCACCAATGCGCGGGGCGAGGATGTGTATCTGTACCGCCTGCACGGCATGACCCAGGAGCAGCTCAAGGCGCTGTTCGTGTCCTACCTTGGCGAGGCGCGCAAGCTCGACGCTGCGCCGGCGTTCTACAACACGTTGACCAGCAACTGCACCACCATCGTGTACGAACTGGCCAAGCAGATCGCGCCGGGCCTGCCGATGGATTACCGGCTGCTGGCCTCGGGCTACTTCGCCGAATACGCGCGCGATCTAGGCGTGCTCACGCCCGGCGTGCCGTTCGAAACGCTGAAGGCCCGCGGGCGGATCACCGAACGTGCGCGGGCGAGCAATGAAAACGATGATTTTTCACGGGTGATCCGCCGGGACGTCCCGGGGACAGGGCAGGGAAGCGTTCCATGATGTCCATAGTGAAGTTGTTCCCGCACCGCGCGTTGCCGCTGCTGGCCATGGTGCTTTCGCTGCTGCTCTCCAGCGGCTGCGCGATGGTCACCATGAAGCAGGTGGCCCCGACCGAGTACCTGGCCAACAAGCGCGGCGACGTGCTGACCTCGGGCAAGCTCAGCGCGGCCTCGCAGGAAACGCTGAGCGTGATCGGCATGGACGTGGCGCAGTGCGAAAAGGACGTGGCCACCTGCCAGAAGACGCTGGAAGACACCGATGTCCTGCCCGAGGAACAGCGGCTGTCGGCGCAGTCCGAGCTGTGGGTGAAAACCGCGCTGGCGCTGACCCCCAAGCCCAAGGACCGCGAGAAAACGCCGATGTCCGACGCGGCGCTGGATGCGTGGCTGGAAGCTGCGCGCTATGCGTACGCGTACCTGTTCTTCAGCGGGCGAACGCCTTCGGACCGTGCCTTCGAGGATCGCCAGACCCAGGTTCGCGATTACTACAACTACGCTGCCGAGCAGACCGCCTCGGTGGTGTTCAAGCGCAGCCGCGAGAGCGCGCTGGAAGGCGAGGACTACAATGCCGCGGTGGCCGGTGAGCGCTGGACGCTGACCTCCGATTTCGATGAGCTGCGCATGCAGAGCATCCCGACCCGGATGGTGTCCGCCTCGGCGGTGAGTTTCGCCGGCCTGCGCAGCACCTATCGCCGCGATGGCTTCGGCGCCGAGCTGGTGGTGATCATGGACCCGCCCAAGCTGGTCGCCCCGGCCGATGGCGAGAAAGCGGAGATTCCGCAGTACAGCGAGATGTCGGCGATCAACGCCACCGCGCTGCTGCGCTTCAAGGGCGACAATCTGCAGCAGGTGCTCGATACCACCCAGGTGCTGTTCGACGTGTACTCGCCCGAGTCCACCGAGAGCGTGGACCTGCACGGTGAGAAGGTGCCGCTGGCCGGCAACTTCACCGCGGCCTACGGCTTGTGGCTGGCGCAGTCCGGCTTTGCCACGCAGTCGCTGCGCACGCTGTTCGGCATGAGCGAAGGCATCGGCGCGCCGCACATGTACCTGATGCAGCCGTGGGACCCGAACCGCCGCATCATCTTCATGCTGCACGGCCTGGGCAGCAGCCCGGAAGCCTGGGTCAACGTGGCCAACGAGATCATGGGCGATCCCGAGCTGCGCCGGCACTTCCAGGTCTGGCAGGTGTATTACCCGACCAATGCCCCGATCGCGCTGAACCGCTACGAGATCAACCAGGCCTTCAACAACACGCTCAAGCACTTCGACCCGACCGGCAGCACGCCGGCGGCCAAGGACATGGTGTTCATCGGGCACAGCATGGGCGGCGTGCTCGCGCGCCTGTTGGTGACCTCTTCCGGCGATGTGCTGTGGAACGACCTGCTGGCCAACTACGACCTCAAGGGCGAACGCCTGAAGCGGGTGGAGGCCAAGCTGGGCCCGCTGCTGCATTTCACCGCCGAACCGAACGTGGAGCGGGTGATCTTCATCGCCGCCCCGCACAAGGGCACCGACATCGCGGGCAACCGGCTGGGGCGGCTGATCGGCCGGCTGGTGCGGTTGCCGATCACGATCCTGGGCAAGTTCGAGGACGTGTTCCTGACCCTGCAGGAATCCGAGTCGGCCAACAGCACCACCAAGCTGCAGATTCCCAACAGCATCGACAACCTCAAGGCCAGCGATCCGTTCGTGAAGGCCGCCGGCGCGCTGCCGATCACGCCGGGCCTGAAGTACCACTCGATCATCGCCCAGCGCAAACCGGAGGTGCCGTTGCAGCAGTCCGATGATGGCCTGGTGCCGTACTGGAGTGCGCACCTGGACGGTGCGGTATCGGAGAAGGTGATCATCTCCGGGCACAGCGTGCAGGAAACCCCGCAGGCCGTGCTGGAGATCCGCCGCATCCTGCGCGAGGACCTCAAAGAGGTTGGCGACACGCATCCGTGAGGATGCGTGGCAGCCTCTGCTTCAGATGCGCCGCGCCACCACCACGCTGAGCATCGCCAGCACCAGCATGATCGCGAAGGTCAGCAGGTAGCCCAGCGCCTCACGGCCCTCCAGGAACAGCGCGAACAGCGAGCCGGAGACGGCCAGCGTGGTCGCCACGCCGAGGGCCTCGCTGAGCTGCAGGGCGGAGGTGTTGGCGCCCTGCTGCGCCGGCGGGGAGAGTGACAGGGTCAGCACCGACAGGCTGGGGTAGATCAGGCCCATGCCGAGGCCGGTCAGCACCCAACCGACCATCGCCGACCACAGCGGGATGCCCGGCTGTATCGCCAGCGAGGTTGCCAGGATGCCCACGCACATCAACAGGGCGCCGGCCTGCAGCAGTTGCCGGCGCGACCAGCCACGCCGCTGGTGGCCCTGCAGCCAGGAGCCGGAGAACCAGCCCAGCGCACCCAGGCTCAGAGCCACGCCGGCCACGACCGGCGTCAGACCCCGCTCGCGCTGCAGCAGCAGCGGCAGGAAGGCTTCGCAACCGAAAAACGCCGAGGCGGCGATGCCGCGCAGCGCGATCACGCTGGGCAGGCCACGGCGCAGGCGCAGCGTGCCGGTCGGCAGCAGCTTCCAGCTGCACAGGGCGAGCAGGGCGAGGGCGGGCGCCAGCAGTGCGATGGCTAGCCAGCCCTGTTGCTGGCCGCCGATGTACAGCGCCAGCGCGCCGAAGGAGGCCCCCACCGCCCAAGGCACCACGTTGCGGCCACGGGTGCCTGCGGTCACCGTGCCGACCTGGCGCAGCGCCGGGCGCAGCAGCAGTGCCGCCGGGATCGCCAGCAGCGGCACGATCAGGAACACCCAGCGCCAGCCCAGGTGCTGCACGATCAGGCCGCTGATGCTGGGGCCGATCAGCGAGGGCACCACCCAGCCGGCAGAGAATGCGGCGAACACGCGCGGCCGCATCGGCTCGGGGAATGAGCGCCCGACCAGCACATACAGCGCCACGGAAATCGCGCCGGCACCCAGGCCCTGCATCAACCGCCCGAGCACCAGCACCGGCATGTGCTGGGCGAAGCCGGCCACCAGCAGGCCGGCGATGAAGCAGGCCAGGCCCAGCCACAGCGGCCGCGCCGGACCCTGCTGGTCGCTCCAGCGCCCGGACAGCGTCATCCCGATCACACTGGTCGCCAACGTGCCGCCGAAGGCCAGCGCATACAGGCGCAGCCCGTCCAGGTCATGGGCGACGGTCGGCATCGCCGCGGCTACCGCCAGGGCTTCAAAGCCATGCAGGGAGACCAGCGCGACCATGCCGATCGTGGTCGCGCGGTAGGCCGGCGACAGGATCGAGGGGATCGGGGCATCCTCCACCGGAGCGGTGGCGGGTGGCGTGGAGGCGTCAGCGGACATGCGGATTCCAGACATCGGGGGGAGGGCCGGGCTTGCAGTGCATTCCGGCGGCGCGCAGGATGCCACCTGAACCATGGTTGAGGTCAAGCAGTGATCGCGCAGGAACTGAGTGTAGGCGAAGTCGCCAAACGGAGCGGCGTGGCCGTATCGGCGTTGCATTTCTACGAGCGCAAGGGCCTGATCCGCAGCCTGCGCACCGCCGGCAACCAGCGCCGCTTTGCCCGCGATGTACTGCGCCGGCTGGCGGTGATCCGGGTGGCGCAGCGGGTCGGCATGCCGCTGGAAGCGGTGGCGAGTGCGTTCGCGGCGCTGCCGGAAAACAAAACGCCGACCAAGGCCGAGTGGGCGAAGATGTCGGCGCTGTGGCGCAGTGAGCTGGACCAGCGCATCGAGCAGTTGCTGCTACTGCGCGACCAGCTCACCGACTGCATCGGCTGCGGCTGCCTGTCGTTGAAGCGCTGCCGCCTGACCAACCCAGGCGACACGCTGGGCGATCAGGGCGACGGCCCGCGCCGCTGGGAGTAGTGCCGGCCGGCGCCCGCCTCACCAGACGGTGAACACCTGTCCGCTCTGGATGCCTTCCACGCTGCGCTGGTAGGCCAGCGACGCGCGCTGCGCCGTCACCGGTTCAAAGCCCGGGAAGTACGCACCGTAGTCGTCCATCGATTCGGCCAGCACGTTCGGGCTGACCGCATTGATGCGCAGCCCGCGCGGCAGCAGTTCACACGCCGCGGCGCGCACGAAACCCTCCAGCGCGGCGTTGGCCGCCGTGGCGTTGGCGCCATCCCGGATCGGCTGGGCGCTGATGATGCCGCTGGTCAGGGTGATCGAGCCGCCGGTGTTGAGGTGATGCTGGGCGGTCAGGCTCAGCCGCACCTGGCCGAGCAGCTTGTCCTGCAGCCCCAGGTTGAAGTCGGCGGCCCGCATCTGCGCCAGTGGACCGAAGTGAACCTGGCCGGTGGTCGCGATGACCGCATCGACCTTGCCCACCTTGGCGAACAGCGCGTGCACGCTGGCGTCGTCAGTGAGATCGACCTGCACATCGCCGCCGTGGCGACCGGCGCGGATCAGTTCATGGTGGACCCCAAGCGTGCTGGCGACCGCCTGGCCCAGGGTGCCGCTGGCACCGACAAGAAGGATTTTCATGTGCATGTCTCCCGTAAACGTAAGGGGCGGAGCCACGCCATGTGTGGCTGCGCTTGGTCGTCAATCATTCGCCGCCGACAATGCCTGCCCGCGCGTCGTCGCCGCGTCGATCGCGCGCGCGACCATGGCTTCAAAGCCGTCGGCCTGGAAACGCTCGATCGCGGCCTGGGTGGTGCCGTTCGGCGAGGTCACGCGGCGACGCAGCTCGGCCGGGGCTTCGCCGGACTCGTCCAGCATGCGCGAGGCGCCCAGCAGGGTCTGTACGACCAGCGTGCGGGCCGCGTCGGCGGGCAGGCCCTGGGCGATGCCGGCCGCTTCCATTGCTTCTGCCAGCAGGAACACGTAGGCCGGGCCACTGCCAGAGACGGCGGTGACGGCATCCATGCGCGCTTCGTCATCGATCCATACGGTGCGCCCCGCGCTGGCCAGTACGGTGTCGGCCTGCGCGCGCTGTGCGGCGTTGACGGCCGCGGTGGCGAACAGTCCGGTTACACCGGCGCCGAGCAGGGCGGGGGTGTTGGGCATCGCGCGGACCACGGCCTGGCCACCGCCCAACCAGCGATCCAGCTGGCCACTGGTGATGCCGGCGGCGATGGAGACCACCAGCGGCTGCTTGCTCCGGGCGATATCGGTCAGCGAGGCGCAGACATCGCGCAGCACCTGCGGTTTCACTGCCAGCACCCAGACCGTGCCTTGTGCGGCGGCTTCGGTCGCGCTGGCGTAGGTCTTTATGCCGAACTCGGCGGTCAGCGCTTCACGCAGCGCGGTGACCGGCTCGGCGACATGCAGGCTGGCGGGGGCCACGCCCTGGCGGACCAGACCGGCGATCAGGCTGCGGGCCATGTTGCCGCCGCCGATGAAGGTGATGGGGGACGTGCTCATGAACTCTCCTTGGAACGGGCGGGGCGCTCAGGCCGGCCGCGGGCGGGCGCCGAACAGCGCGGTGCCGATGCGGACCAGGGTGGCGCCATGGGCGATGGCTTCAGGGTAATCGCTGCTCATCCCCATCGACAGCGTATCCACCTGCGGATACGTTGCCGCCAGCGCGGCAAACAACGCACCCATGCGGGTGAAGGCGGCCTGCCGGCGTTCGGCGTCAGGCCACGGGGCTGGAATCGCCATCAGCCCGCGCAGGCGCAGCTGCGGCGCGGCAGCGATGGCGGCGGCGAGGGGGGGAATGTCCTCCGGCGCGCAGCCGTGCTTGCTGTCCTCGTCATCGATGTTGACCTGGATCAGCACGTTCAATGGCGGCTGGCGGGCCGGGCGATGCGTGGCCAGCGCGGTGACCAGCTTGAGGCGGTCCACGCTCTGCACCCAGTCGAAATGGCGGGCCGCCAGGTCGGCCTTGTTGGACTGCAGATGACCGATCAGGTGCCACTCCAGGCCCAGCGCGGCCAGCGCCTCGATCTTGGCCACCGCCTCCTGCACGTAGTTTTCGCCGAAGGCGCGCTGGCCTTGCGCGGCCAGGGCCTGTACGGCCTCGGCCGGCTGCGTCTTGGAGACCGCCAGCAGCACCGGATCTGGCCGCCCGGCGGCAGCGGCCGCGTTGTGCAGGTTCGTCAGGAGGGTGGGCAGGGGCTGGGCGGTCACGGCGGGTCCGGTGGATCAGGGGCTGAAGCGTATTGTGCACATCTCGCTCTATACTGCCGCCCGGGGAAAGAACCTTCCAGTCGCAGCAGTCATGGGGAGTAGCAGCGCATGGATATCGCCGAGCTGTTGGCGTTTTCTGTAAAAAACAAAGCGTCGGATCTTCATCTGTCGGCCGGCCTGCCGCCGATGATCCGCGTTGACGGCGATGTCCGTCGCATCAATATTCCGGCCCTGGACCACAAGCAGGTCCACGCGCTGGTGTACGACATCATGTCGGACAAGCAGCGTCGCGATTACGAAGAGTTCCTCGAGGTCGATTTCTCGTTCGAGATTCCCTCGCTGGCACGCTTCCGCGTCAACGCCTTCAACCAGAACCGCGGCGCGGGTGCGGTGTTCCGTACCATTCCCTCCGAGGTGCTCACGCTGGAAGACCTGGCCTGCCCGCCGATCTTCCGCGAGCTGATCGATCAGCCGCAGGGCCTGATCCTGGTCACCGGGCCGACCGGTTCGGGCAAGTCGACCACGCTGGCGGCGATGATCGACCACATCAACAAGAACGAATACGGCCATATCCTCACCGTCGAGGATCCGATCGAATTCGTGCACACCTCGCAGAAGTGCCTGATCAACCAGCGCGAAGTGCATCGCGACACGCACGGCTTCAACGAAGCGCTGCGTTCGGCCCTGCGTGAAGATCCGGACATCATCCTGGTCGGCGAACTGCGCGATCTGGAAACGATCCGGCTGGCATTGACCGCCGCGGAAACCGGCCATCTGGTGTTCGGCACGCTGCACACCAGCTCGGCCGCCAAGACCATCGACCGCATCATCGACGTGTTCCCCGCCGGCGAAAAGCCGATGGTGCGCTCGATGTTGTCCGAGTCGCTGCGTGCGGTGATCTCGCAGGCGCTGTTGAAGAAGGTCGGTGGTGGGCGTACCGCCGCATGGGAAATCATGGTCGGCACCCCGGCCATCCGCAACCTGATCCGCGAGGACAAGGTGGCGCAGATGTACTCGGCGATCCAGACCGGCCAGCAGATGGGCATGATGACCCTGGACCAGCACCTGCAGGACCTGGTCAAGCGCAGCCTGATCACCCGCAACCAGGCGCGCGAGTACGCCAAGGACAAGCGGATCTTCGAATAAGTTTCGAATCAGGGCAGTGCCGGCCGCAGGCCGGCTCCAGGCAACCTTCGGAGTACACCGCGATGAGCACCACCACCATCGACTTCACCTCGTTCCTCAAGCTGATGGCGCACCAGAAAGCGTCGGACCTGTTCATCACCGCGGGCATGCCGCCGGCGATCAAGGTCAACGGCAAGATCTCGCCGATCACCCAGACACCGTTGACGCCGCAGCAGAGCCGCGATCTGGTGTTGAACGTGATGACGCCGGCGCAGCGCGAAGAGTTCGAAAAGACCCACGAATGCAACTTCGCCATCGGTCTGTCCGGTGTCGGCCGCTTCCGCGTGAGCTGCTTCTACCAGCGCAACCAGGTCGGCATGGTGCTGCGCCGGATCGAGACGCGCATTCCCACCGTGGAAGAGCTGAGCCTGCCGCCGATCGTCAAGACGCTGGCGATGACCAAGCGCGGCATCATCCTGTTCGTCGGCGCGACCGGTACCGGTAAATCGACCTCGCTGGCGGCGATGATCGGCTACCGCAACCACAACTCGACCGGCCACATCATCACCATCGAAGACCCGATCGAGTTCGTGCACAAGCACGAAGGCTGCATCATCACCCAGCGCGAAGTCGGCATCGATACCGACAGCTGGGAAGCAGCGCTGAAGAACACCCTGCGCCAGGCCCCGGATGTGATCATGATCGGCGAGGTGCGCACCCGCGAGGGCATGGACCACGCCATCGCCTTCGCTGAAACCGGCCACCTGGTGCTGTGCACGCTGCACGCCAACAACGCCAACCAGGCGATGGACCGCATCATCAACTTCTTCCCGGAAGACCGGCGCAACCAGCTGCTGATGGATCTCTCGCTGAACCTCAAGGGCGTGGTCGCCCAGCAGCTGATTCCCTCGCCGGATGGCAAGACGCGCAAGGTCGCGATGGAAATCATGCTGGGTACGCCGCTGGTGCAGGACTACATCCGCGACGGCGAGATCCACAAGCTCAAGGAAGTGATGAAGGACTCGGTCCAGCTGGGCATGCGGACCTTCGATCAGAGCCTGTTCGAGCTCTACCAGGCCGGCGAGATCAGCTACGAAGACGCACTGCGCTACGCCGATTCGCAGAACGAAGTGCGCCTGCGCATCAAGCTCTCGCAGGGCGGCGATGCACGCACGCTGTCGCAGGGGCTGGATGGGGTGGAGATTTCGGAAGTCCGCTGACACTGGGGACTACAACAGGCGGCGCGGCTCTGCGATAGTCTCGCCTTCCCGGCCAACCGGAACGCAGGGGCGCCGGCACCTCGCCGGTATCAACGTATAAGGTGATGGCATATGGACATGCACGACCCGTATCGCGCGCCGGCGACTGCGCCGATGGCTTCTCTCGTACTGTCAGCGGCGATCTTCCCCACTGACGTTGCAACGTACTACTCGCTACCCGCGTTGAAGATCGCCGCGTTGTCGCTGACCACGCTGGGCATCTATCCGCTGTACTGGTTCTGGCGCAACTGGCGGGCGATCAAACACGAAACCGGTGGGGATCAGTGGCCGTGGGCGCGTGCCTTGTTCTCGCCGCTGTGGTCGTACCTGTGCTTCAGTGATCTGCGCGATGCCGCCAGCAATCATCGCCGCCCGCTGGCGTTCGTGCCGGCCGTGCTGCTCGCGTCGATCGGCACCCTGCGCGGCGATGGCGTTTCCTGAGGACTCGATGAAGGTGGCAGTGCGCAACTACGTCCTGATCGACTACGAGAACGTGCAGCCGAAGACCTTGGCGGCGCTGGAAGGGCCAGACTTCCATGTGCTGGTGTTCGTGGGTGTGGCACAGGCCAAGATCAGTATCGATGTGGCTGAGGCGCTTCAAGCACTCGGGCCTAGTGCACGCTACATACGGTGCAGTGGAGGCGGTTCCAATGCACTGGATTTTCACATTGCGTTCTACATCGGCGAACTGGCGAGTAAACAGCAGGAGTGCTTCTTTCATATCGTTTCCAAAGATACGGGGTTCGATCCATTGATGGCCCATCTGCGTGCTCGCGGGTTGCGCGTCTCACGCTCTACGTCCATTGAAACGCTGCCGATGTTCCGGGCTGCAGACGTCAAAGCTGCCAAGGCCGAGGATGTGCAGCAGGGAAGCATGACCAAGCCTGCGGCGCTCGAGCCCTCCCAGCGCCTTGACTGGGTCGTTTCCCAATTGGGCAAGCATGCGAAGAATCGTCCGGCCTCTCCGAAAACGCTGGGAAACGCAATTGGCGCCATGTTCCAGAACACGCTGAAACCTGCGGAACTAACTGCCTTGATCCAGCAGCTGCAGCAGCGCAAATGGGTATCGATCAAGGACAAGAAAGTTACCTACGCGCTGCCGGGGTGATCCGATGCCCACCTCACCCATCGATTGATTAGCCACGCTCATCACCGACAGCACTCCGCACTATCCAATCTCCCCAGCCGACAGGGCTATCGTGGCTGTCCCCCATGACGCCGGTCCCACCGGCAGGAGCACCACCATGCAGACACGTGAGCTGGGCCGCAGCGGCCTGCGGGTTTCCGCCCTCGGCCTGGGCTGCATGGGGCTGAGCTATGGCTACGGTCCGGCGACCGGCCGCAGCGAGGCGATCGCGCTGCTGCGCGCCGCCGTCGAGCAGGGCGTGACCTTCTTCGATACCGCCGAGGCCTATGGCCCGTTCTTCAACGAGGAACTGCTGGGCGAGGCGCTCGCGCCGTTCCGCGACCAGCTGGTGATCGCCACCAAGTTCGGCTTCGAGGGAGGGCATGCCGATGCCGGCCTGGACAGCCGCCCCGAACGTATCCGCGCGGTGGCCGAGGCCAGCCTGTCGCGCCTGAAGACCGACCGCATCGATCTGTTCTACCAGCACCGGGTCGACCCGAACGTGCCGATCGAGGATGTGGCCGGTACGGTCAAGGACCTGATCGCCGAGGGCAAGGTGAAGCACTTCGGGTTGTCCGAGGCCGGCGTCGATGCCATCCGCCGGGCGCACGCCGTTCAGCCGGTGACGGCGCTGCAGAGCGAATACTCCCTGTGGTGGCGCGAGCCGGAACAGGCGGTGCTGCCAGTGTTGGAAGAACTGGGTATCGGCTTCGTGCCGTTCAGCCCGCTGGGCAAGGGCTTCCTGACCGGTGCCATCAACGTGGACACGCAGTTGGCGGCGGATGACTTCCGCAACAGCGTGCCGCGGTTTGCGGCCGAAGCCCGCCAAGCCAATCAGGCGCTGGTGGATAGCATCAGCGCCATTGCCGCTGACAAGGGCGCGACGCCTGCCCAGATCGCCTTGGCCTGGCTGCTGGCGCGCAAGCCGTGGATCGTGCCGATTCCCGGCACGACCAAGCTGCATCGCCTGACCGAGAATCTGGGCGCGGCTGCGGTGGTGCTGAGTGAGGCCGACCTGCAGCAGATCGGAGCGGCGCTGGACAGCATCGCCATCGTCGGCGATCGCTACAACGCCGAGCGGCAGAAGCTGGTCGCGCGCTGAGCGGGGCGATGGGGCGCACGACCAACGGTCGTGCGCTACCCGTCCCACACATCTCGGGTAGGTGCCGACCGTGGGTCGGTACACACCTCACCCGCGAATGAACGCCAACAGATCCGCGTTGATCACGTCCGCATGGGTGGTGCACATGCCATGTGGATACCCTTTGTAGACCTTCAGCGTGCCGTGCCTGAGCAGCGTGATGGCCAGTTCCGCCGAATCGGCGATCGGCACGATCTGATCGTCGTCGCCGTGCATCACCAGCACCGGCACGTCGATTTTTTTCAGGTCGTCGCTGAAGTCGGTTTCCGAAAACGCCTTGATGCAATCGTAGTGCGCGTTGATCGCGCCCATCATGCCCTGCCGCCACCAGTTGTCGACGATGCCCTGTTGCGGTGGCGTGCCCTCGCGGTTGAAGCCGTAGAACGGAATCGGCACCTCGCGGTAGAACGCCGCACGGCCCGCGAGCAGTGCCTGCCGGAAGCCATCGAAGACCGCCTTCGGCGTGCCGCCCGGGTTGGCCTCGCTCTTGACCATGATCGGTGGCACCGCACCGATCAGCACCGCCTTGGCCACACGCCCCGGTTTGGCCTGTGCCACGTAGTGGGCGACCTCACCACCGCCGGTGGAATGGCCGATGTGGATCGCATCGCGCAGGTCCAGGTGATCGGCCAGCGCGTTGACGTCCGCGGCGTAGGTGTCCATCTCATGCCCGCCGCTGGTCTGCGAGGAGCGACCATGGCCGCGGCGGTCGTGCGCGATCACGCGGTAGCCCTGCAGCAGGAAGAACTGCAGCTGGGTGTCCCAGTCATCGGCGCTGAGCGGCCAGCCGTGATGGAACACGAGGGGCTGGCCCTTGCCCCAGTCCTTGTAGAAGATCTCGGTCTTGTCCGCGGTGGTGACGTAGGGCATGGCACGCAACTCCTGAGGGAGGGGAAGGGCACGACGGGGTACCCGTGCATGCTGCGGCCGCAGGGTGTTCAGGCGGGATGAACGGCGGATGTCGATTTCGCGTCCCCTGGCGCGTCGTACCTGGGAACCTCGCCCGAACCGGGCGCTCCCTTCCTTCGAGGTAACTGCCATGAGCGATTCCACCCCGGTCAAAGGTCCTGCGTCCTACTTCACCTCCATCGAAAAGACCTACGGCCAGCCGGTCGGCCACTGGCTGGCCCTGCTGATCGCCCAGGGCGGGCTGAAACACATGGAGTTGGTTGCTTTCCTCAAGGCCGAGCACGGCTTGGGGCACGGCCACGCCAATGCGCTGGTGGCCCATCACCTCAAGGCAGGCACGCAGTAGATACGGCTGTCGTGTCTGCCTCTTCGGACGGGTGTGTTCCGCCTGTAACCTCCTGCGCTGCTACCAAGTCAGCCGGCGGATGCCAGCAAGGGAACAGATGTGATTGAACTGAAGGTCGTGCCCCACAGTGGCATCGGCCCGATACTCTTGGGAGAGTCCCGCGCATCCGTGAGAAGGGCGATGGAGGAGGTTGGCCTGCGCTTCGAGTCCGACACGGCTTCTTTGGACTACTTCTGCGAAAACAGTATCCAGGTTGAATACTACGAAGGCACCGCTGGTTTCATCGGGGTCGCGTCACACGCGATGTTCACTGCGATTTATCAGGGGCGGAATGTCTTCGACACGCCAGCAAAGGATCTGTTTGCGCTCGCTGCCGACCTCGATGCCTCTGGCAACCACAGGTTCAATCGAAATGAGTACATGTTCCCGAAGCAGATTTTGACGCTATGGGATGCCGATACCCAGTACGACCCACTTGAGCGACGTGCTATCTGGGGGCAGGTAGGCTTGGGGGATGCCCGCTATCTCGAAATGGCCTGACCTGGGGCTATCGGGTGGAAGTGACTGCTTAGCTGAATAGCCTCCCCAGCAACTGTCACGCCGATCGTGTCTAATACCGCTCCCCACGTCACACCCCCACCCCCATGTCCCTTGATTCCCATGGCCCCGCGCCGTGCGACGACGCTGACGGCCACCTGGTCACCTCAGGTCCGCTGACCCCGCCACCGGACAGCGCCGGCACCGTGGCTGACGAGAAAGCCCTGCGCCATTCCGTGGCCGAGGACGTGCAGGGCATGGTCCTGGCGACGCTGGTCGCCTCGCTCGGCCTGGCGATCTTCGCCAAGGGCGGGCTGATGATCGGCGGCATGGCCGGGCTCGCCTTCCTGGCGCACTACGCCTTCGGCTGGAACTTCGGCGTGGTGTTCGTGCTGGTCAACCTGCCGTTCTACTGGGTGGCCGTGCGGCGCATGGGCTGGGAATTCACCCTGAAGACCTTTGCGGCGGTCACCGCCTGCGGCGTGCTGACCGACCTGCTGCCGCGCTGGGCCGATTTCGCCCACATGAGCTCGCTGTACTCGGCCATCGTGGGCGGAGCGCTGGCCGGCCTGGGCATCCTGTTCTACATCCGCCACCGGGCCAGCCTCGGCGGCATCGGCATCCTGGCGGTGTACCTGCAGCGCACGCGTGGCTGGAGCGCCGGCAAGGTACAGATGTCGTTCGACACGCTGCTGATGTGCGTGGCCTTCTCGGTCCTGTCCCCCTCCAAGGTGATGTACTCGGCGATCGGCGCGGTGGTGCTCAGCCTGGTGCTGATGTTCAACCATCGCCCGGGCCGCTACATGGGCGTCTGACGCCCGCTACTCACCCTGCGGCGGGACCGGCACGAGCGTCACGCCGGAGACCCAGCGGCGGCTGCGCAGGTCCAGCGTGGCCGCCTGCTCGCCGGGGCCGCGGTACAGCCACAGCTGGCAGCACAGCGCATGGTCGCCGGCATAGCTGCTGCGCAGGGCTATGAGCGAGGCGCTGTAGCACTGCTTGCCTGAGCGGATCACGGTGTCGCCGGCGGTATCGAAGGTATAGCTGCCGGCGCCGCGCCACGGCCATGCCGGGGCCTCGTCCGGATCGGTCCCGGCCGGGACCGGGCAGCGCCCCTGCTCATCGCCGAAATGCGCGACGCCCTCGCCATCGATGCTCAGCGTGGCCAGCAGACGGTCGATGTGCTTGAGCAGGCGCCGGTCCCCTGCGATCGCGGTGGCCTGGGCATCCAGCGGTTCGCCGTCGAGATGCATCACCGGGTCGGCCAGCCGGTGCTGGCGGCCGTAGCGCACCTGCAACTGCACCGCCGGGCTGCGCTCGCGGGGATCGGCCGACAGCGGCCGGTTCAGCAGCAGGATATCGCCGTAATAGTCGCCATCGCGGTAGGCGATGTAGCTGACCCCGTCGATGCGCAGCCAGTACAGCCCCTGGTCGCTGCCGCGCCCGCTGATGCCGTACTGGCCCTGCGCCCAGGGGCGCTGCGGGTCCAGGCTGTCGGGCACCACGAAGCCGCGCTGCGGATCGCGCCGCAGCAGGTCCACCTGCGTGTACAGGCCGGTGCCGCCGCTGTACGCGCTCTGCACCAGGTCGCGCTGCCCGTCGCCGTCCAGATCGAGCAGGGAGAGCGACAGCTCGCCCATCTCCACCGGCACGGTGTGCTGGGCATCGGTCTGGTGCAGATAGCGGGTCACCGCGTCCCAATCGGCCGGGGCGACCGTGGCCGGGCGCACCAGTGCGGGTAGCGGGGCATCGCTATCGCCGGCCACCGGAATCTGCAGGTCGATGCCGGTCTCGTCGCGGTAACGGGCCAGGACGGTGTCGATCGGGGCCGGGTCGTCGGCCGGCACCGCGGCGATCTCCGCGCGCAGGCGCTCCAGCACGCCATCCAGGTCGCTTGCGGCAGCCAGCGGGGGCAGGCTCAGGGCAGCGAGCAGCGCAGCCCGCACGACGGGGTGGGTCACTTCTGGCGCCAGGCCGGCTTGAGCGTGTCGATGCGCTTGAACACGGGGCAGTCCGGGCTGTGGGCACCGGCCAGGTAACCCAGGCTCATCAGGAACTCGCCGGTGATCTCTCCGCCGGTGAAGCGGAAGGTCTTCTTGAACAGCTTCACCCAGCCGGCCTTGTCCAGCGGATGGTGGGCATCCAGCCACCCTGCGAAGCTGCCATGGCTGGCCCGCAGTTGCTGGATCACCTGGGCGTTGTGGACGGCCGCGTGCACCTTGAGCCGGTTGCGGATGATGCGGGCATCGTTGAGCAGGCGCTCGATATCGCGCTCGCCGTAGGCGGCCACGGTGTCCACGTCGAAGCCGTCGTAGGCGACACGGAAGCCCTCGCGTTTCTTCAGGATCGTCTCCCAGCTCAGGCCGGCCTGGTTGATCTCCAGGATCAGGCGCTCGAACAGCTCACGCTCCTCGCGCTGCGGAAAGCCGTATTCGTGGTCATGGTAGTGGCCGTGGACCGGATGGCCGGGGGCGATGAGGCAGTAACCGGACACGTGCAGCTCCTTGCGATGGCGGATCAGGCGCGCGGGCCAGGGCACACGCAGGGCTGCATTATGTCAGCGCGAAAGCGCACATCACGGCCAGCGGCTAGAATGGGCCCATGTCTGAATTGTCCACTTCGCTTGCCCACCACCTGCTGGTCGCGCTGCCGTCGCTGACCGACCCCACCTTTGCCCGTACCGTGGCGCTGATCTGCCAGCACGACGAGAACGGCGCGATGGGCGTGCTGGTCAACCAGCCCTCCGAGTACACCCTCGGCGATGTGCTGGCCCAGATGGAGATCACCACCACCAGCGATACGCTGCCCGGCCAGATCGTGCTCAACGGCGGCCCGGTGCATCCCGAGCGCGGCTTCGTGATCCATGACGATGCGCGCGGCTGGGATTCCAGTCTGGCGGTGGGCGAGGGCGTGTTCCTCACCACCTCGCGCGACATCCTCGAAGCGATGGCCCGCGGCGAAGGCCCGCGCAATGCGCTGGTCACCCTGGGCTGCGCCGGCTGGAGCGAGGGGCAGCTGGAATCCGAACTGGCCGAAAACACCTGGCTGGCCGTGCCCGCGGATGCAGATCTGCTGTTCAGCACGCCGCTGGACGAGCGCTGGCAGGGCGCGGCGGCACGCATCGGCGTGGACCTGTTCCGCCTCACCGATTACAGCGGCCATGTCTGAGCCGGTCACGCCCGCGCCCGCGGCGGCCGCACCGCCGACCATCCGTCGCGACGGCACCGTGCTCGGCTTCGATGTCGGTTCGCGCCGCATCGGCGTGGCCATCGGCAGCTCGTTCGGCACTCATGCGCGCGCGATCGCCGTGGTCGATGTCCACGGCAACGGCCCGGACTGGACCGCCTTGGAGCGCCTGATCAAAGAGTGGCGGCCGGACGGCCTGGTGGTCGGCGATCCGCTGACCCTGGATGGCCAGGACCAGCCCAACCGCAAGCGCGCGCAGGGCTTTGCCCGCCAGCTGCGGGAACGTTTCAAACTGCCGGTGGTGCTGGTCGACGAGCGCTCCAGCTCGGTCGAGGCGGCACGCCGGTTCGCGGTCGAGCGCGCCGAAGGCCGCAAACGCCGCCGCGATGCCGCGGCACTGGATGCCGTGGCCGCGGCGGTGATCATCGAACGCTGGCTCTCCTGCCCGGATGACGCCACCCCCGTTTCCTGACCCTCAGACCCTGCCCATGACCGCCTCGCAACTCGATTCCGATGGACGCCTGCGCCACCTGCTGACCCTGGAAGGTCTGCCCCGCGAAACCCTGCTGCAGCTGCTCGACCGCGCCGGCCAGATCCGCGACGCGGCGGTTGGCCGGGTCGGCAACAAGCGCCACGTGCTCGGTGGCTCGGCGGTCTGCACGCTGTTCTTTGAACCCTCCACGCGCACCCGCAGCTCGTTCCAGCTGGCCGCCCAGCGGCTGGGCGCGGACGTGCTGAACTTCGATGCCTCCACCTCCTCCACGCGCAAGGGCGAGACCGCCTGCGACACGCTGAAGAACCTGGAGGCGATGGGTGTGCGCGGTTTCGTCGTCCGCCATCCCGAGGATGGTGCGGTGGCGGCGCTGGCCGCGGCGGCGGGCGAGGGCACTGCCCTGGTCAACGCCGGTGACGGCCGCAGCGCGCACCCCACCCAGGGCCTGCTGGACATGCTGACCCTGCGCCAGGCCAAGGGCAGCGATTTCTCGAAGATGAAGGTGATCATCGTCGGCGACGTGAAGCACTCGCGCGTGGCCCGCACCGACCTGCATGCGCTGCGCACGCTGGGCGTCGGCGAGATCCGCGTGTGCGGCCCGCAGTCGCTGCTGCCGGACGATGACACGCTCAAGGGCTGCATCGTCGGCGACGATTTCGACGCCATGCTGGAAGGCGCCGACGCGCTGATGATGCTGCGCCTGCAGCGCGAGCGCATGGAAGAAGGCTTGGTGCCCTCGCTGGAGCAGTACCACGCGCAGTACGGCCTGGATGCCGCGCGCCTCAAGCGTGCCGGCACCGATGCCGCCGTACTGCACCCGGGCCCGATCAACCGCGGCGTGGAAGTCACCGACGAGGTGGCCGACGGCCCGCAGTCGTGGGTGCTGCGCCAGGTCGCCAATGGCGTGGCCGTGCGCATGGCGGTGCTGGAAACGTTGCTGGGGTAAGCAGCCTTTCAACACGGCAGGGATCGCCCGTTGGTTGATACGGGCCTGTGGAGGTACCCACCCACGGTGGGTACCTGCCGGTCATCCAATCACCGCTGCTGCGCGAACAGCCACGCCCACATCGCCGAATCGGCATACGTCGCGTCCCACGCGTTGTGGTTGCCGTCGGGATACTCGGTGTAACGCACATCCCTCGCGCCGGCCTGCTGGAACGCGGCGTGCAGCTTGCGGTCGTCCTCCGGCGGCACCACGTCGTCCAGCGCGCCATGGAACATCCAGATCGGGACGTGCTTCAGGCGCTGGGCGATGGCTGCGTACGGATCGGCTTCGTGGGCGACGTCCTCCACGAACAGGGTGGGGCGCACCGCACGCGGCGACAGCACCGCGCCGCAGACCGGTACGATCGCGGCGAAGCGGGCCGGTTCGGCCAGCGCGATGTTCCAGCTGCCATAGCCGCCCATCGACATGCCGGTCAGGTACTGGCGTTGCGGGTCGGCGCCGAACTCGGCGATGGCGGCATCCAGCGCCGCCAAGGCGATGCGATTGTTCTCGCCGGACCACTCCTGGTCATCCGGCGTCTGCGGCAACACGACCAGCGCCGGGAAGGTGGAGGCGTGCTGGCGCAGGTACGGGCCGAGCCCTGCCTGGGTCTGGCGGCGGCCGTCGCGGCCCCGTTCGCCGGAGCCGTGCAGGAACAGCACCACCGGCAGTTCGCCGCGTGAGGCCGCTGCGTTGCGAGGCACGAATACCTGGTAATACGCAGTCTGCCCCTCCACCTTGACCGCGCGGCCGACGAACTCGCCCCCGGATGTTTCCGGCGTGCTCGCGCATCCGGTCACCGTCATCATCGCCACCGCCCACAGCAGCCAGCTTCCCCAGCGTCGCGCCATTGTCGTGCCTTGTCTGAAATCGATTTCAGTCTAGGCCCGGTAGCGCGCCGGAGCATCGTGCAGTGCATCAGTCCGGGCGCGGCGCCGCGGCGAGGATGTCCAGCTGTTCGATCGCCTCGGGGTGGCCATCCGCAGCGGCCGCCTGCACCTGGGCCAGGCTGGGGTGGACCACCAACAGGATCGGGTTCTCGCACTGCGGGCAGTCGAACTGCGCTTCGTCTTCGTGCAGTTCCATCGGCATCTGCCGCGCGCTGCCCTGCCATTCGCAGGCAGCGCAGGTATAGGTCGCGTCGCGCCAACCGGGGACGAAGTAATTGTCGAGGGTCACGGCCATGCGGGGTCCAGGGTCAGTGCAGCAGGATCAGGCTGGCCAGGCCGAGGAAGCTGAAGAAGCCCATGACATCGGTGACGGCAGTCACCACCACGGTGCCGGCCACGGCCGGGTCCACGTTCATGCGCTTGAGCAGCAACGGCAGCAGGACGCCGGCCAGGGCCGCGGCGCAGAAGTTGATGATCAGCGCCATCGTGATCACCAGCGAGAGCAGGAAACTGTGGAACCAGAGGTAGGCGATGATGCCGACCACGGTGCCGATCAGGGTGCCGTTGATCAGCGCGACCCGCGATTCCTTCCACAGCAGGATGCGCGCATTGCTCTGGCCAACCTGGCCCAGCGCGATGCCGCGCACCATCAGGGTCAGCACCTGCACGGCCGCATTGCCGCCGACGCCGGCCACGATCGGCATCAGCACGGCCAGCGCCACCACTTTCTGCAGGGTCAGCTCGAACTGGCCGATCACGCTGGCCGCCAGGAACGCGGTGCACAGGTTGATGCCCAGCCACACAACGCGGCCGCGCACGGCGCGCTTGATCGGCGAGAACAGATCTTCTTCTTCGTCCAGACCGGCGGCGCCCAGCGCCTGGTGCTCGGCCTGCGACCGGATGATGTCGACCACGTCATCGATGGTGATGCGGCCGAGCAGGATGTTGTTGTCGTCCACCACCGGGGCGGAGACCCAGTCATGATCGGAGAACTGGCGCGCGACTTCATCGGCGCTCTCACCGACATCGATCGCCGGCTGCTCGTCGTCGATCAGGCGGTTGATCGGGGTGTTGTCCTCATGCGTCACCAGTGCGGCCAGCGAGAGGCGGCCGAGGTACTGATGGCGGCGGCTGACCACGAACAGATGATCGGTGTGGTCGGGCAGTTCGCCACGCAGGCGCAGGTAACGCAGCACCACATCCACGTTGACGTCGGCGCGCACGGTCACCACGTCCGGGTTCATCAGGCGGCCGGCGCTGTCCTCGGGGTACGACAGCACCTGCTCGAGCCGCTCGCGGTTCTCGCGGTCCATCGACTTGAGCACTTCATCGATGACCGTGTCCGGCAGATCCTCAACCAGGTCGGCAAGGTCATCAATGTCCAGGTCTTCGACCGCTGCGATGATCTCGTCCGGGTCCATGTCGGCCAGCAGGCTTTCGCGCACTTCCTCGCCGACATGGACCAGCACCTCGCCGTCGTCTTCCGGATCGACCAGGCCCCAGACAATCTCGCGCTTGCCCGGGGGCAGCGATTCGAGCAGGTTGCCGATTTCCGCCGGCGCCAGGGTATTGACCAACCGACGGACCGGACCCAACCGCCCGCTGTCCAGTGCATCGGACAACAGCCGCAGCTGGCGCGCCGTCTTGTCGTGGCGTACGGCTTCGGCCATGCGCAGCTCCTGCGGAAAAAGAAAAAGGCCGCTATCCGGTAGAGGATGCGGCATGGGCGGTGGTCACCGCGTCATTATCGCGCGCTTACATGTCAATCCGGTAGGCCATCACCGCAGCCGATGCCAGCGGTCACCCGGTCGCCAGGCTCGCCTTCTCGATCCAGCGTTCAATGCCGCGGCGGTCGCGCGCCTGCAGCAGCTTGGGGGCCATCGCCTGCAGTACGGACAGGTCACTGTCGCGTACCGCGCGGCGCACTTCCAGCAGCGTGCCCGGGTGCAGGCTGAACTCCGTCAGCCCCAGCGCCAGTAGCAGACGCGTCATCAGCGGATCGCCGGCGATCTCGCCGCACACTGCCACCGGGATGTTGTAGGCCTGCCCGGTGCGCAGGATATGCGCTAGTAGACGCACCACCGCCGGGTGCAGCGGCGAATACAGCTCGCCAACTGCCTCGTTGTTGCGGTCGGCGGCGAGCAGGTACTGGACCAGATCGTTGGTGCCGATCGAGAGGAAGTCGACCAGATCGATGAAGCTCTCCAGCGCGATCGCCGCCGCCGGGACTTCGATCATCGCGCCGAACGGGATGTGTTCGGCCACCTCGTGGCCTTCGGCGCGCAGCAGCTCGGCCTGCTTGGCCAGGCGCCGGCGCACGGCGAGGATCTCGTCGCGGGTGCTGACCATCGGGATCAGGATGCGCAGCTTGCCGTAGGCCGAGGCGCGCAGGATCGCGCGCAGCTGGGTGTCGGCCACTTTCGGCCGCGCCAGCGACAGGCGCACACCGCGCAGGCCCAGGGCCGGGTTTTCTTCGTTGCTCAGGGTCAGCCCGGTGCGGTCGGCCTTGTCCGCGCCCAGGTCCAGGGTGCGGATGGTGACCGGCCGACCGCTCATGCCGAGCGCGGCATCGCGGTAGGTCTCGAACTGCTCCTGCTCGTCCGGCAGCTCGTTGCGCTGCAGGAACAGGAATTCGGTGCGGTACAGGCCCAGCCCGTGTGCGCCCAGCGCATGCGCCTGGGTGACGTCTTCGCTGGACTCGGCATTGGCGAGCAGGGCGATATCGACGTTGTCGCGGGTGCGGCTGGGTTTGGTGCGCAGGCGGCCAAGTTCGCGCTGTTCGCGCGCGTGCTCGCGCAGCCGCACGCGGTAATCGCGCAGGTCCGGTGCCTGCGGGTTGATCGTGACCGTGCCGTCGCTGCCGTCCATGATCAGCACGTCGCCGTCGGCGACCTTCTGCAGCACGTTCGGCACGTTGACGATCAACGGCAGGTGCAGGCTGCGCGCCAGGATCGCACTGTGCGAGAGCGCGCTGCCGCCGGCGGTGACGATGCCGACCACGCCGTGGGCCTGCAGCTGGGCCAGCTCGGAAGGGGCGATGTTGTCGCAGATCAGGATTTCGCCGGCCATGCCTTTGACGTCCGGCGGGCGCTTCTGCAGGAAGGCATGGATGCGCCCGATCACATGGTCCAGATCGTCCATGCGGCTCTTCAGGTAGGCATCGTCCATGCCGTCGAAGACCTTGGCCAGGCGGTCGCGCTGCACGCGCAAGGCGTAGCCGGCGCTGTACGGGCCACTGCGGATCAGCTCGTCCAGCCCGAACAGCAGCTCGGGGTCATCGAGCAGCAGGGCATGCAGGTCGAGGAACTCGCCGACCTCCTGGTTGAGCGCACCATGCAGGCGCTGGCGCAGGTCGTGCATTTCGCCGCGGGCCGCTTCCACGGCCACGTGCAGGCGCTCCAGTTCGGCCTCGATCTTGGCCGGGGGGATGCGCTGTTCGGCCACTTCCAGGGCATGCGGCAGGCGCACCCGGGCGCGGCCCAGGGCGTTGCCGCGCGAGGCACCGTGGCCGGACAACAGCATCGCCCCGGACGCGGTCCGGGCCGGTGCGGAGGATCCCGGTCGCGGTTGCCCCCCCATCCTCAGTTGTCCTCGTCGAAACGCCGTTCGAACAGGGCTACCACCGCGTCCATCGCGGCGGCTTCGTCTTCGCCCTCGATGCGCACGGTCACCGGGGTGCCCTGGCCGGCGGCCAGCAGCATGACGCCCATGATGCTCTTGGCATTGATCTCACGGCCTTTGGCGGCCATGGTCACGTTGCAGCGGAACGGCGCCAGCTCCTGCACCAGCTTGGCAGTGGCGCGGGCATGCAGGCCCAGGCGGTTGGAAACAGTGAGTTCACGTTCAAGCATCGTCGACAATCGCTCCATTGCGAGTGCCTGCCGCGGCTGTGGCAGGCAGTTGATCCAGTCCCTGTTCCGGATAATTCATCACCCGCATCAACATCGGCAGGCTCAGCGCCGAAACCCGGCGAGCCGGGGTGCCCAGACGAGCCAGTTGCCCGGCCAGATTGCTGGGGCTGGCGCCGTACAGGTCGGTCAGGATCAGCACGCCCTGGCCACTGTCCACCCGGCGCAAGGCGGCCGAGGCGAGCGGGAGCAGGACGTCCATATCTGCGTCGAACGGTACTTCGAAAGCTTCGGTCTTCAGCGGCAGGTGCCGCAGCAGCCGTGTCGCCACGTCCAGCAGGGCCGTGCCGACACCGGGATGAGTTACGAGGAGAATGCCACAGGTCATTCCCGAACGTTAACAGGTCAACATGAATTGGCGATAGCACGCGTGAAAGACTGCTGTGTTCCGCGGTTCAGCGTGTCGATGGCCTGTCCCGGGTCGGTGCAGGACAAGGCGATGGCGAGACACCGCTGCGGGGGCAGGACAGGCGCGTCGCCAGGCCCGGCCGCGGTGCCGGCCGGGCGCGGCCGGCGGTGCCGCTTTCAGTCTAGTTCGCGATGGAACGTAGCCACTTCCGGCCAGCCCTGGTCACGGGCATGGCGGGCCATGCGCTCGGCCATGTACACCGAGCGGTGCTTGCCACCGGTGCAGCCGAAGGCGACGGTCACATAGCTGCGGGTGTCATTGCCCAGCCGCGGCAGCCAGGTGTCGAGGAAATCGACCAGCTGGCCGGCATAGCGCTGCACATCCGGCTGCGCATCCAGATGCTCGCGCACCCCGGCATCGCGACCGGACAGCGGGCGCAGCTCCGGGTCCCAATGCGGATTGGGCAGCACGCGCACGTCGAACACGAAGTCGGCTTCGGCCGGCACGCCGCGCTTGTAGGCGAACGATTCGAACAGCAACGAGAGTTTGTTGCCGTGGGCCAGTGCGAATTCGGTCACCACCTTGCGGCGCAGCTGGTGCACGTTGAGTTGGCTGGTGTCGATCACCGCATCGGCGGCGGCGCGCAGCGGCGCGGTGAGTTCGCGTTCGCGGGCGATCGCTTCGGGCAGCGACAGGCCAAGCTGGCTCAGCGGATGGCGGCGACGGGTATCGGCGTAGCGCTTGAGCAGGGTTTCATCAGTGGCATCGAAGAACAGCAGCTGCGCATCCAGGCCGGCGGCCTTGGCGTCTTCTCGCCAGTGCGAGAGCTGGGTCAGATCGCTCTGCGCACGCACGTCGATGCCCACTGCGAGCCGGCGCGGGGCTTCACGGCCCGGATCCCCGAGCAGGCTGCGCACGAAATCCGGCAGCAGGTCGATCGGCAGGTTGTCCGAGCAGTAGTAATCCAGGTCTTCGAAGGTCTTCAGCGCGACCGTCTTGCCGGAACCGGACAGGCCACTGACGATGATCAGGGTGGCGGCGGTCGGGGCGGAGGCGGGGGCGGGCGTGGTCATGGCGTGCGGCGTTCCAACATGTTGCTGTGGCGGGCGATGAACATCGCGGCCGGGTCGATGCCCTTGGTCCGCAGGATGTGCAGGCGCGTGGCGGCTTCGGTCAGCACGGCCAGGTTGCGGCCGGGCATCACCGGCAGGGTGATCAGCGGCACATCCAGGTCCAGCACGTGGCGGGTACCCGAGTCGCCGGTCAGGCGTTCATAGCCGTAGGGGGTGGGCTCGGTCATCGGCTTGGTCAGGTGGACGATCAGCCGAAGGTACTTGTTCTTCTTTACAGCCGTGTCACCGAACATCTCGCGCACGTTGAGCACGCCCAGGCCGCGCACTTCCAGCAGGTCCTGCAGCAGCTCCGGGCAGGTGCCGTCGAGCACGTCCGGGGCGATCTGGGTGAACTCGGGGGCATCGTCGGCGACCAGGCGGTGGCCGCGGCTGAGCAGTTCCAGCGCCAGCTCGCTCTTGCCCGAGCCCGCTTCGCCGGTGATCAGCACGCCGATGGAGTAGATCTCCATGAACACGCCATGCAGGATCACCCGCGGCGCCAATGTGCGCGCCAGGTGGTAGGACAGGTGGTTGAGCAGTTCGTGGCCGCGCTTGGGCGAGATCCACAGCGGGGTCTGGGATTCGTCCGCGGCCGCGCGCAGGTCTTCCGGGCAGGACTGGTTGCGGGTGATCACCAGCGCCAGCGGATGCGACTGCATGATCCGCTCGATGGTTTCCCAGCGCTGGCGCGAGTCCAGCGAATCCAGCCAGGACAGTTCCTCGGTGCCCAGGATCTGCACCTTGTTGGGGTAGATCGCGTTGAGGTAACCGGCCAGCGAGGGGCGGCGGGACACCTTGTTGCCGGCCTCCAGCTCACGGCGCTCGCCCTGCTGGCCGGCGACCCAACGCAGGCTGAGGCGATCACGCTGCTGTTCGAACAGTTCGCGCGCGGTGATGCTGGTATTCATGCGGCACTCGCCGGCGGGGGGAATTCGATGACCCGACGCAGCGCATCGCCGTCGCGCGCTTCGCGCAGCGCCTGGCGGATGGCCGGCTCGGAGAACAGCTCGGCCAGCTCGGAGAGCAGCATCAGGTGTTGATGGGTGTAGTGCGCGGGCACGGCAATCGCAAAGACCAGATCGACCGGCTCGTCGCCGCCGAATTCCACCGGCGATTCCAGCCGCAGCAGGGCGCCGCGGGGGCGTTCAAGCAATGGGGCGCGGCCGTGCGGAATGGCGATGCCGTGGCCGATGGCGGTGCTGCCCAGCGTCTCGCGCTGGCACAGGTTCTGGTACAGCAGCTCGGCGTTGGCTTCGCGGCAGGCCAGCAGGCGGGCTGCGGCCTTCAGCACGCTGTCGCGATCGGCGGCCGGCAGCACTTGCGTGCGGACGGCCGCCAGAAGATCAGTCAGAGGCATGTCGGGGTGGAAACGAGGGCATCAGCCCTCATTGTCGCCCACCGGCAGGGGTTGCGGAGCGTGCTGCTGCTTTTTCTCTTTGTGCTTGATGACCAGGCGGTCGAGCTTGTCGGCCAGGATGTCGATTGCCGCATACATGGTGGGGCCGCTGGCGTCCGCGTGCAGAGTCTGCCCGGGAACATTCACACTCGCATCGGCATGGTGCTCCGGCTTGCGGATCGACAGTTGCACGCGGACTTCGCAGTGCTGGTCGAAATGCTTCCTCAGCCGTTCCAGCTTGGTCTCCACGTACTCGTTCAGAGCCGGGGTGATCTCAAGGTGGTCCTTGCCAAACGTCTCGATGTGCATCGGGTTTCTCCTTTGTTCGGATGTGCCAATGAACCTTCCCGCCGGGCGCGGTGGAGCGTCAGACGATTCTTACCCTTTCGTGCGAGGCGGAAATGTTCATGGCTTCACGATACTTCGCCACGGTGCGTCGCGCCACCGGTATTCCCGACGTTTTGAGCAGGTCAGCCAGCTTGGCGTCAGAAAGCGGCTTGCGCGGGTTCTCGTCATCGATGAGGCGGCGCAGCATCGCCTGGATGGCGGTGCTGGAGGCTTCGCCGCCGCTGTCGGTATCGATGCCGGAGGCGAAGAACGCGCGCAGCGGCAGGGTGCCGCGCGGGGTGCGTACGTACTTGCGGGCGATCGCGCGTGAAATGGTCGATTCGTGCAGGCCGAGCTCGCCGGCCACTTCACGCAGGGTCAGCGGGCGCAGCGCCTGTTCGCCGAACTCCAGGAAGGCGGCCTGCTGGTCGAGCAGGCAACGCATCACCCGCAGCAGGGTCTCGCCGCGCGCCTCCAGGCCCTTGAGCAGCCAGCGCGCCTCCTGCAGGTGGGCGCGCATGTAGCCGGCGTCGGCTTCGCCGCAGCGCCGGATCATCTGTTCGTAGCCGCGGTGGATCACCACCCGGGGCCCGGCATGGCCGGCCAGGGCTGCGCGCCAGACGCCGTTCTGGCGCCAGACCACGCAGTCGGGCACCACGTAGCTGTCGTGGGAGAGCTCGCCGATCTGGGTGCCGGGGCGCGGGTCAAGCGAGCGCAGCAGCTGCACCGCGACCTCGACCTCGGCCAGCGGTTCGCGCAGCTCATGGGCGATCCCGGCCACACCACTGCGTGGCAGGCGCTCCAGCGGGCCATCGGCGATGCGCCGGGCCAGGGCCAGGCCGGGGGTGTCGGCGGGCAGCACCAGCAACTGCAGGTCCAGGCATTCGCCCAGCGAGCGCGCCCCGACCCCGACCGGGTCGAAGCGCTGGATCTGGTGCAGCACGGTCAGGATTTCGGCCTCGTCGGCCTGGATGGCCGGGCGCAGGGTCTCGGCGATGGTCGCCAGTGGCTCGCGCAGGTAGCCGTCATCTTCGAAGGCATCGATCAGGGCGGCGCCGATGCTGCGGTCGCGGGCCGACAGGTGCGACAGGTGCAGCTGCCAGAGCAGATGGTCGGCCAGCGATTCGGTCTCGGCCACGCGCTCGGCGGCGCTGCCGTTGTCGTCATCGTCGAAGGAGCCGCCACTGCTGCCGCTGGTCCAGTCGCCTTCACCGGGCGACCAGTCATCGCTGGCCGAGACCTGGTGCTCGCCATCGGCGTGGGTATCGGTGGGCGCGGGCGGGGGCGTGTCCTCGCCGGGGCTGGCCTCGAGCGCCGGTTCAGCGTTCTCGGCCCAGTCCAGCAGCGGGTTGGTCTCCACCGCCTCGTTGATTTCCAGCTCCAGCTCGGCGCTGGACATCTGCAACAGCTTGATCGCCTGACGCAGCTGCGGCGTCATGACCAGGTGTTGCCCCATCGATGTCTGCAGCCGTGCTTTCATGCCTGTGCCGAACGGAAGGAAGGCGTTGCGGCGGCCGCTGGATCAGAGCTTGAAGGTGTCCCCAAGGTAGACGCGGCGGACGTCGGCGTTGGCCAGGATCTCGTCCGGCGCGCCCTGTGCCAGCACGCTGCCCTCGTTGAGGATATACGCGCGGTCGCAGATTCCCAAGGTTTCGCGGACATTGTGGTCGGTGATCAGCACCCCGATCCCGCGCTGCTTGAGGTGGGTGACGATGCGCTGGATTTCACCGACCGAGATCGGGTCGACACCGGCGAAGGGTTCATCGAGCAGGATCAGGCGCGGTTTGGCGGCCAGCGCCCGGGCGATTTCACAGCGGCGGCGCTCACCGCCGGAGAGGCTGGCGCCGAGCTGGTCGGCCACGTGGTTGATCTGCAGTTCGTCCAGCAGGCTGGCCAGTTCCTTCTCGCGGCCGGCCTTGTCCAGGTCTTCGCGCAGCTCCAGCACCAGGCGCAGGTTGTCGGCCACGGTCAGCTTGCGGAACACCGAGGGTTCCTGCGGCAGGTAGCCCACGCCCTGCTTGGCGCGGGTGTACATCGGGTCGCTGGTGATGTCCTTGCCGTCCAGCACGATGCTGCCGGCATCGGTCTCGACCAGGCCGACGATCATGTAGAAGCAGGTGGTCTTGCCGGCGCCGTTGGGGCCGAGCAGGCCGACCACTTCACCGGCCTCCAGGGTCAGCCCGAAATCCTTGACGACTTCACGCTGCTTGTAGCGCTTGCGCAGGCCTTTGGCGACGAGCATTACTTCTTGCTCCCGGCGGCGGGCGCAGTAGCGGGCTTGGCCGCAGGCGTGGCCGGCTTGGCCGCCGGAGTGGCCGGGGCAGCGCCCTTGTTCTTGGGCTGGATCACGGTCCGCACGCGGGTGCCGTCGCCACCGCTCTGCATGTTGCCGGTGCGGGTGTTGTAGGTCATTTTCTGACCGCTGTTGGTGCCGCGCGGCGACTCGACCTTGTAGTTGCCGGTGAGGACGATCACTTCGCTGTTGACGTTGTAATCCATGTTGTCGGCCCAGGCATTCATCTTGGAGCCGTCATCCATTTCCTGCTCCAGCGTGGCCTGCTTGCCGGTCAGCACGACGCGTTCGATATCGCCGTTCTTGCGGAACAGATCGGCGTTGGCCGCGTGGATCACCAGGGTGCCCTGGGTGATCACCACGTTGCCGGTGAACGTGCACTTGCCCGCATCATCGGTCAGGTTGCAGTCGTTGCTGTTGGATTCCAGATTCATCGGCTGGTTGCGGTCGGACGACTTGGCCAGCGCCACGCCGGGCAGCAGCAGGGCGAGCAGCGCGAGCTTAGCGGGCAGCGTTCGGTTCATAGCGGGTCTTGACCTGTGAAAGGAGTTTGTACTGCCGGGTTTTCATGTCGGCTTCAAAGCCGACCCCTGTCTGCGACAGGCCCGGGCGGGTCATGGTGACCCGGGCATCGGTCCTGGCACGGTTCTCTTTCGGGAACACGTCCAGGTGATCGGTGCGGAAGGTGGTGGGCACCACGCCGGCGACCTTGGGGCTGTCGCCGCTGACGTTGCCGATGAGCTTGAGCTGGTCGCCCTTGGCGCTGACCCAGCCGCTGTCGCCACGCATTTCCCAGTGGTTGCCGTCCTGGTCGGGCAGCAGGAACACGGGCGTGGTCAGGGTCATGGTTTCATCGCTGCGCGCGCGCTCCAGCAGCGGCGCGCGCAGGGTGGTGGATTCCTTGCCCTGTTCGTCCAGCGCCACGATCTGGAAATCGTGCAGCACGTAATCCTTGGTGGCATCGTCGCCCTCGGCCACGGGGGCCTTGTCGCGATGGTGCAGGGCCAGCCAGCCGGTCAGCAATGCGGCGACCAGCAGCAGGCCGCCGATGGCGGTACGCACGTTCATGCGCCGAACCTCGCCAGCACGGCGTCCACATGACCCTGTGCGGCCAGCAGGACATCGCACAGCTCACGCGCGGCACCCTGGCCACCGTCGCTGCGGGTCTGCCAGTGCACGCGTTCGGCGATCCACGGGTGGGCATTGGCCGGCGCGACCGCCAGGCCGACCGCGCACAGCGGGCCGAGATCGGGCAGGTCGTCGCCCATGAAGGCCACCTGGTCCAGGCCGATGCCGTGCTGCTCACACAGCGCCTTGACGCTGGCCAGCTTGTCGCCGACCGCGATCTGGGTATCGATGCCCAGGTCCGCGCCGCGCTTGAGCGCGGATTGGCTGTTGCGCGCGGTGATCAGCACCGGGTGGATACCGTGGTGTTGCAGCAGTTTCAGGCCGAGTCCGTCCTGCACGTAGTACGCCTTGCTCTCGTTGCCGTCCTTGTCGTAGTAAAGCCGACCGTCGGTGAGCGTGCCGTCCACGTCGAAGCAGGCCAGCCGGATACGGCCGGCGACGGCATGCAGATGGGACGGGAAACCGGTCAACGGAGAGTAGGGCATCGTCTGGGGGTAGCTCAGCTGAATGGAGGAAGGCAACTGTGGTTTAAACCACCCGGGCCCGCAACAGGTCATGAATGTTGAGCGCGCCGACCAGATGGCCCTCGCCATCGACCACCATCAAGCCATTGATCTTGTGGGCTTCCATCAGCTGCGCCGCTTCGGCGGCGAGCTGATCGGCACCGATGGTGCGCGGGCCACGGGTCATCACATCGGCGATCCGCGCGCTGCGCACGTCCAGGTCGGTGTCCAGCGCGCGGCGCAGGTCGCCGTCGGTGAACAGGCCGATCAGGCGGTTGTCGGCATCCACCACCGCGGTCATGCCCAGGCGCTTGCGGCTCATCTCCACCAGGGCCTCGCTGAGGCTGGCGCCGACGTCCACGCGCGGCAGTTCGTCGCCACTGTGCATGACGTCGGTGATGTGCAGCAGCAGGCGGCGGCCGAGGCTGCCGGCCGGGTGCGAGCGGGCGAAATCGTCGGCGGTGAAGCCGCGGGCATCGAGCAGGGCCACGGCCAGTGCGTCGCCCATGGCCAGCGAGGCGGTAGTGCTGGAGGTCGGGGCCAGCGCCAGCGGGCAGGCCTCGGCCGGCACGCTGACATCCAGGTGAACGTCGGCGGCGCTGGCCAGGCTGGACTGCGGCCGCCCGGTCATGGCGATCAAGTGGTTGCCCTGGCGCTTGAGCACCGGCAGCAGCATCAGCAGCTCGTCGGATTCGCCCGAATAGGACAGTGCGAGCACCACGTCGGCCTCGGTGATCATGCCCAGATCGCCGTGCCCGGCTTCACCGGGGTGGACGTAGAAGGCCGGGGTGCCGGTCGAGGCCAGCGTGGCGGCGATCTTGCGGGCCACATGGCCGGACTTGCCCATCCCGGTGGCGACCACGCGGCCCTTGCTCTGCAGGACCAGCTGGCAGGCCTGGCTGAACGCCTCGCCCAGCCGTTCGGCGACCGCGCCCAGCGCATCGCGCTCGATCTCGAACACGCGGCGGCCGCTGGCGACCAGTGCCGCAGCGTCGGCCGGATGGGGGAGTTGGGGCGAGACAGCCATGCGAGCGCCACGTGGAAGAGTAGAATGAGCGCTCATTTTATTAGGAAAGCCCGTTGGACGCCGAGACCATCCGCAATCTGATCGAAACCGGCCTGCCTGGCGCCCGCGCGGACGTGCAGGGTGACGACGGCGTGCACTTCGAGGCCACCGTGGTCTGCGACGCCTTTGCCGGCAAAATGCCGCTGGCGCGCCACCGCATGGTCTACGCGACCCTGGGCGATCTGATGGGCGGGGCGATCCACGCGCTGGCGCTGAAGACCGTCACCCCGGCCGAAGCGGGTTGATCCCCGCGCCCCCCTCACGGTTATCGTTTCAGCCGACCCACGGTCGGCTCTACCCAGACCATTCAGCCGGCCAACGGTCGGCTCTACCTCACCCCAAGTAGATTCCATGGCCAAGATCGTAGTGACCGGCGGCAAGCCGCTGCACGGTGAAGTGAACATTTCCGGCGCGAAGAACGCTGTCCTCCCCATCCTGTGCGCGACCCTGCTGGCCGATGCGCCGGTGGAGATCACCAACGTGCCGCACCTGCACGACGTGGTCACCACCGTGAAGCTGCTCGGTGAGCTGGGTGCCAAGGTCACCATCGACCAGGGCACGCTCTCGCGCGGCAGCGCGATCGTGGTCGACCCGCGTTCGGTGGACCAGCACGTGGCCCCGTACGAGCTGGTCAAGACCATGCGCGCCTCCATCCTGGTGCTTGGCCCGCTGCTGGCCCGTTTCGGCGCCGCCGAAGTGTCGCTGCCGGGCGGCTGCGCGATCGGCTCGCGTCCGGTCGACCAGCACATCAAGGGCCTGCAGGCTCTCGGTGCGGAGATCACCGTCGAAAACGGCTTCATCAAGGCCCAGGCCAAGCGCCTGAAGGGTGCCCACTTCACCTTCGACATGGTCAGCGTCACCGGTACCGAGAACGTGCTGATGGCCGCCGTGCTGGCCGAGGGCACCACCGTGCTGGACAACGCGGCGATGGAGCCGGAAGTCACCGACCTGGCGCACTGCCTGATCGCACTCGGCGCGAAGATCGAAGGCCTGGGCACCGCCCGCCTGGTGATCGAAGGCGTGGAGAAGCTGTCCGGCGGGCGTCATGAAGTGCTGCCCGACCGCATCGAAACCGGCACCTTCCTGGTCGCCGCGGCGATGACCGGCGGCAAGGTCACGGTCAACCGGGCCCGCCCGAACACCATGGACGCGGTGCTTTCCAAGCTGGTCGAGGCCGGTGCGCATATCGAGACCACCGAAGACAGCATCACCTTGGACATGGGTGGCAAGCGGCCGCGTGCGGTCAACCTGACCACTGCGCCGTACCCGGCGTTCCCGACCGACATGCAGGCGCAGTTCATGGCGCTCAACTGTGTGGCCGACGGCGTCGGCGTGATCAACGAAACGATCTTCGAAAACCGTTTCATGCACGTCAACGAACTGCTGCGCCTGGGCGCGGACATCCAGGTGGAAGGCCACACCGCGATCGTGCGCGGTGCCGAGCAGCTCAGCGGCGCGCCGGTGATGGCGACCGATCTGCGCGCGTCGGCCTCGCTGATCCTGGCCGGCCTGATGGCCGAGGGTGACACCACCATCGACCGCATCTACCACCTGGACCGCGGCTACGAGAACATCGAAGAGAAGCTGTCCTCGCTGGGCGCCACCATCCGGCGCGTCGCGGCATGATCCTGCGCGGCCGGTTCACCCGCCGCCGCAAGGCGCTGCTGGTGCTGGTGTTGATCGTGCTGGCGTGGCTGGGCTATGCCTGGTACGCCGGCATCGCCATCACCCAGGGCATCCAGCAGGAAGACATGGACTGGAACGCCGATGGTACGGTCAGCCGTACCGAAGTGTTCCAGTCGTTCTATGCGGTGGGCGTGGACAAGAGCGTCGACGGCAACCGCCATTGCAGCACCTACTACTGGCGCGACACCCGGCAGCAGATCCGGGTGGACTGCAGGACGGTGTTCGGCGAAGCCAAGCCGGAATGAAAAAACGCCCGCGCAAGCGGGCGTTTTTCTTGTCAGGCAGGCACCCACCGTGGGTGGGTACACCGCTCGTTCGTCAGTTCATCCCTTTGATCGTCAGATCCAGCGCATCCTTGCCGCTCTCACGCTGCAGCAGGCGCGCCGGCACCGGGAACTCGGGCACGATCCAGGCGATCAGTTCCTTGTTGCCGTCCACGCGCGAGACCTTGGTCGCGTCGTAGGACTTGCCCGCCACGGTGATCTTTTCCTTGCCGACCACCTTGTAGGACATCGGCTTGATCCGGCCTTCGTCGACCATGCGGTAGTTCAGCGGCTTGCCGGCGGCCAGATCGCGCGCGATCGCCAGGTTGATCAGCAGGGCATCCATGTCGCCGGCCTTGAGTGCGACCGGGCCACGGCGGTCCGGCTTCACGTCGCCGGTCCAGGTAGCCTGGTTGCTGGTCCAGTTGTAGTTGGCGTCCACGTTGCGCTTCTTGACCAGCAGCACCGAGCGGTCGTTGCTGGTGAGCGGGCGCAGGCGGCCGTTGGCCTCTTCGAACACGGTGGTCTGGCTGAGATCGGCCAGCTGGTTCTTCACGTTCAGGCTGTAGCGCCATTTGTTGGCGCCTTCGCTGGCCAGGGTCATGGTGCCGTTGGCCTGCATGCCCATGTAGCTGGCCTGGTAATCGGCCTTGAACGGCTGCAGCGCCATGGCCGGCAGGCTCACCACGGCAAGGGCGCCGGCGGCGATCCAGGTCAGCGGACGGTTCAGTGTGGTCATGCTCAGACTCCTTGGTATTCGATCAGGCGCAGATCAATCCGATCTTCGCCATCTTCGCGTTGCAGGATGCGCACCGGCGTGGGGACACCGTTGGCGATCCAGAGGATGGTTTCGTCATTGCCGCCGTTGGTGCGATACACCCGCAGCGCGTTGTAGGACAGATCGCCCACGGCCACGTTCTCGGTGTCCGGCGCGGCCTGATAGTCGTGCTGGCGGACGCGGCCCACGTCCACATAGCGGTAGTGCATCTGCCCGCCGGGGCGGGCATCGCGCATGATCGCCAGGTTCAGCAGCAGCGCGCTCTGGTCGCCGGGCTGCAGCGGGATCGGCTCGCGGCGTTCCTTCTTCAGATCGCCCAGCCACTGCGCGGTGCCGGCCTGCCAGTTGTAGGTGCCGGTGACCTTCTTGCCGAGGAACAGGCCTTTGCGCACCGTGCTCTGGCTCAACGGCACATAGGTACCGTTGCGGTTCTCGAACACGGTGCTCTGCTCCAGGTTCAGGCCGAGCACGCTGGCAAAGCCACTGCGGCCCACCACCTGCATGTCCACCCGCCACTGGTCGCCACCGGTGTGGGTGACGCGCATGGTCGCATCGCCGGCCTGCTTGCCCTTGTAAAGGGCCTGGTAGGTTGCGGTGAACGGCTGCAGCGGCGGCGCTTCCCAGTCCATCGCAGGCAGGGCGGGCAACGGCGGCGTCGCCGTCTCCTGCGCGTGGGCAAGGGCGGCGGTGCACAGCAGGGATGCCATCAGCAGCACGGGCTTGAACAAAGGCGTTCTCATGCGGGCCGGTCGGTGGAGGAGGGGGAAGAATGCCAGCGCCGGGATCAGCGGCGTGTGTGCGTGACGCTTATCGGTTCAGCTGTCCGGCGCAATCTAGGCGCAGCGGGCTAAACAGGGGGTGACCATCGAGCTGGAGCTGACCTGCCTGTTCAGTTACGCGGCCGCTGACCAGCAATGCCAGGCTGGCGATGAGCAGCGGATGCTCCACGGCCAGCACCCGCAGGGCCAGTGCTTCGGCGGTGTCGCCGGCCAGCACCGGCACGCGGGCCTGGGCCAGCACGGTGCCGGCATCCAGTTCGGGCACCACGAAGTGCACGCTGGCGCCGTGCTCGGCATCACCGGCCTCCAGTGCGCGCGCATGCGTGTGCAGGCCCTTGTACAGCGGCAGCAGCGAGGGATGGATGTTGACCAGCCGGCCATCGAAGCGCGCCACGAAGTCGGCGCCGAGGATGCGCATGTAACCGGCGCAGACGATCCAGTCCGGGGCGAACGCGTCCAGTGCATCGGCCATCGCCGTATCGAAGGCGGCGCGGTCCGGGAAATCCTTGGGCGAACGCGCCCAGCGCTGGGCCGGGCCAACCTTGAGCAGGGCCGAGGCCTCGGGTTTGTCCGACAGCACGGCCATGACCTGCGCATCCAGCCGCTGCGCGGCGATGGCGTCGAGGATGGCCTGCAGATTGCTGCCCCGGCCGGAGGCGAGTACGGCTATACGGCTGCTCATGCGGTTTCGAAGGCCGCCTTGACTGCCGGGCGCGATAGCACCACCAGCGTGAACACGCCCAGCGCGGTACCGAATGGCATGAAGATGCAGGCGATACCCGCCACTACCATGCACAGCAGGTAACGCCGGCGCTGCGCCAGGCAGCGCCCGGCATAGGCCATGTAACCGGCCAGCACCAGCCCGGCAGCGCAGCCCAGCCCACCGATCAGCACGAACACCCAGCCGAGCAGGCGGGGATCGAACGGCGGCGGCGCCTCACCGGGCGCCAACGGCGGCGGCGCGGCGAAGATCACCGCCAGGCCCATCAACAGGTAGATCAGCGGGAACAGCGAGAACAGCGCGGTCAGGCCGGCCACGACATAGTGGAAGACCGACAGCAGCTGCAGCTGCGAGGTGTCCCCCGCAGGGGCCGGCACGGCCGGCGCCGTTGCGCCGGGCAGCGACGGCGGGGGAGCAGCGGCCTCCGGGCGGGGTTCCATGACCGGGCTCAGCCGATCTTGACGCGTTCGGCGCCGTCGGCGTGAGTGACCTCACCGATGGTCCAGTGCTCAAGGCCCTGCGCGGAGACAGCGGCAGCGACCGAGGCGACTTCACTGGCGGCCACGATCAGCACGAAGCCGATGCCGCAGTTGAAGGTGCGCCACATTTCGCTGTCGGCCACGGCGCCTTCCTTCTGCAGCCACTGGAACACCGGCGGCAGGGTCCAGGCATCGGCCTGGATGTCCAGGCCCAGGCCTTCGGGCACCACACGGATGATGTTCTCGGTCAGGCCGCCGCCGGTGATGTGAGCCATGCCGTGGATCGCCGCGCCGTGGGTCTTGAGCAGCGCCAGGATCGGCTTGACGTACAGGCGGGTCGGGGCCATCAGTGCGTCGACCAGCTTGACCCCGCCCTCCAGCTCCAGCTCGGCCGGCTGACCGGCGCGCTCGTAGATGCGGCGCACCAGCGAGTAGCCGTTGGAATGCGGGCCGGAGGAGGCGATGCCGATCAGCACGTCGCCGGCGGTCACGCTGGCGCCGTCCTTCATCTCGCTCTTCTCGACGCCGGCGACGGTGAAGCCGGCCAGGTCGTACTCGCCCGGGGCATACATGTCGGGCATCTCAGCGGTTTCACCGCCGATCAGCGCGCAACCGGCCTCGGTGCAGCCGTTGGCGATGCCGCCCACGACCGCCGCAGCGGTATCGATGTCCAGCTTGCCGGTGGCGAAATAATCCAGGAAGAACAGCGGCTCGGCCCCCTGGACCAGCACGTCGTTCACGCACATGGCGACCAGATCGATGCCGATCGTGTCGTGGCGGCCCAGCTGTTGTGCAAGCTTCAGCTTGGTGCCCACGCCGTCCGTGCCCGAGACCAGGACCGGCTCGCGGTACTTGTTGGAGAGGTCGAACAGGGCGCCGAAGCCCCCCAGGCCGCCCATGACTTCCGGGCGGAAACTGCGCTTCACCAGCGGCTTGATGCGCTCGACCAGCTCATTGCCCGCGTCGATATCGACACCGGCGTCGCGGTAGGTCAGGGGAGAGGGATTGGACGGGGAATTGGTCACGGGCGTCGGCGCTGCGCTGGGGTGAAAGCGCGATTTTAACAGGCCACGTTGGCGCGCAGGCCCTATTCGGGCAACAATTCCCCCCGGATACGCTCAATGGAAGTCCTGATGCGCCGCAGCCTCTTTTTCATGATGTTCCTCGCGCTGTGCCTGCCGGTGGCCTCGATGGCCCAGAGCGGCCTGCGCACCGAAGGCGATGTGGCCAGTGCCAGTGGCGCTTACGAGGCCGAGGTCCCGGTCAACAGCCAGGCCGATTCGGACCGCAACGGTGCCCTGGCCAGGGCGCTGGGCAATGTGCTGGCCAAACTCTCGGGCGACCGCAGCGTGATGAGCCGCCCCGGGGTGATGCAGGCTCTGCGCAACGCCAAGGATTACGTGGCCAGTTATGACTACCGCCAGGACCAGAGCACCTCGGCCGGCGGCGCGCCGAGCTACCGGACGATCCTGGTGGCGCGCTTCCGCGAGGATGACGTTGACGGGCTGATCTCGGCCCTGGGCCTGCCGCTGTGGCCGCAGCCCCGCCCCAAGCCGGTGATCTGGCTGGCCATTGACGATGGCTCCGGCCCGCGTCTGGTCACCGTCCAGCAGGCCAATGCGGCCCGCCCGCTGCTCAACCGCGCCATCGAGCGCGGCTACAAGCTGGGCTTGCCCTCCGGCAGCGCCGCCGAGCAGGCGCTGGTCGGCGCGATCTGGCGCCAGGACACTGCTGCCGTGGCCCGCGCCTCGGCGCGCTATGCCCCGCCGATGCAGCTGATCGGTAAGCTGTACCGCCAGGGCAGCGGCTGGGTCGCCGACTGGGTGTTCGTCGATGGCGGCAAGGAACTGAACAAGTGGACCACCAAGGACAGCGACGCCCGCCGCGCGATGGCCAGCGGTGCTGACGGCGCCGCCGATGCGCTGGTGCGCCGTTACGCCAAGGCCGGTGCCGCCACCGGTGCCGCCGGGACCTACACGATCGTGGTGCTGGGCCTGAACAGCGCCGAGGACTACATGCGTCTGGCCGCCGGCCTGCGCGAAACTCCTGTGGTCCGCAATGTCACCCCGGTGCGCGCGTCCGGTGATCGCCTGGAGCTGTCGCTGGAACTGACCACCGGCCTGGCCGGCCTGAACCGCATGCTCGGCGACAACGGCGTGATCGCCCCGACCGCGCCACTGGCACTGCCGGTGCCGATCGATGAGACCAACCCCTCGGCGCCGCCGCCGCCCGCCAGCAACGAGTACCGCCTGCGATGATCCTCACCCCCGAAGCGGAAATCGCGCAGTTCCTCAGGCGGTTGAAATACGTGCTGGTGGCGTTGGCCGCCGGCTGGGTGATCTGGCTGCTGGGCCCGATCCTGACCCCGTTCGTGCTGGCCCTGGCGCTGGCGTGGCTGGGCGACCCGCTGGTCGACCGGATCGAGGCCACCGGCCGCTCGCGCAACACCGGCGTGGTGCTGGTGTTCGTGGCGATGATCCTGCTGATCACCGCCGCGCTGCTGATCCTGGTGCCGATGATCGAACGCCAGATCGCCACCTTGGTCGCGGCAATCCCGCAGGCTCAGCAATGGCTGATGCAGACCGGCATCCCGTGGTTCGAGCAGAAGACCGGGCTGGAGATCATGCAGTGGATGGATCCGGACCGGCTGATCGAGTGGGTGCGCAGCCACTGGCAGCAGGCCGGCGGTTTCGCCAAGACTTTCTTCGGCTACGTGCAGCGCTCGGGCTTCACGATGGTGACCTGGGTGGTCAACATTCTGCTGCTGCCGATCCTGGCGTTCTACTTCCTGCGTGACTGGGACAAGCTGGTCGAGCGCGTGGCCTCGATGATTCCGCGCAACCATGTCGGCACCATCACCAACCTGGCGCGTGAATCGGACGAGGTGCTCGGTGCATTCATCCGTGGCCAGTTCCTGGTGATGATCGCGTTGGGCGTGGTGTACGCCGCCGGCCTGTCGCTGGTCGGTCTGAAGCTGGGCCTGTTGATCGGCCTGGTGGCCGGCCTGATCAGCTTCATCCCGTACCTGGGCGCGACCACCGGCATCGTGATGGCCGTGGTGGCCGCGCTGGTGCAGGCGCAGGGCTTCGATCTGAAGCTGCTGATCCTGGTCGGCGTGGTGTTCACCGTGGGCCAGCTGTTGGAAAGCTACGTGCTGACGCCGCGCATCGTGGGCGACAAGATCGGCCTGCACCCGGTGGCGGTGATCTTCGCGGTGATGGCCGGTGGCCAGTTGTTCGGCTTCCTGGGCATGCTGCTGGCGTTGCCGGTGGCGGCGGTCAGCAACGTGCTGCTGCGCTATGCGCACCAGCGCTATCGCCAGAGCGATCTGTATGCCGGTGACAAGTCGGCGATCGTGCTCGATGCCTACGTCGACAAGACCGAGATCGTGATCGTGGGCAACCCGAAGGGGCCGGACGCGCAGTGAGTGTCGTCCCGCAGTTGCCGCTTGCCCTGCGCTACCCGCAGGACGAGCGGCTGGAGACCTTCATCGGTGCGCCGGATGGCGCGCTGGCGCAGCTGCGCGCCATTGCCGTGGGCGCTGCGCACGAGTGGGTGTATCTGGAAGGCGCGCCGGGCACCGGCAAGACCCATCAGGCGCTGGCGATGTGCTCGCTGGCCGAACAGGCCGGCCGCCAGCCGACCTACCTGCCACTGAAGGCAGTGGTCGGGCGCACCCGCGCCGCGCTGGAATCGCTGGAAGGGCGCGACCTGGTCGCGCTGGACGGGCTGGATGCCGTTGCCGGGCAGCGTGAGGACGAAGTGGCGCTGTTCGATTTCCACAACCGTGCGCGCGCGGCCGGGATCACCCTGCTGTACACCGCGCAGCACGCGCCGGATCAGCTTGGGCTGGTATTGCCGGACCTGCGCTCACGTCTGCAGCAGTGTGTGCGCGTGGTGCTGCAGCCGCTGGATGACGAAGGCCGTGCGGCGGTGCTGCGCGAGCGTGCGGCGCGCCGTGGCCTGGCGATCGACGAAGCGGCAATCGAATGGTTGCTGACCCGTACCGGTCGCGAGCTGGGCAGCCTGGTCAGCCTGCTGGACTGGCTGGATCGCGAGTCACTGGCAGCGCAGCGCCGCATCACCGTGCCATTCCTGCGCCAGGTCCTGGAAGACGGTCCGCACCTGTTGTAGAGCCGACCGTCGGTCGGCTGCTCTGGCTGGGCCGGGCGAAGCGCAGCCGACCAACGGTCGGCTCTACCATCGCCTCGATCAGGGTTGGCGCCCGCCCTGTTGCCCGTGGCGTCAGCGTAGCTGCGCGTCCAGCTGCGCCAATCGTTCCGGCGTGCCCACATCCGTCCATCTACCCGCGTGATGCTGGCCGGTCACGCGGCCCTGCGTCATCGCATGCCGCAGCAGCGGGGTGAGGCCGAACTGCGGCGGGGTCGCGTTGGCCCCGGCAGCAGGGCCGATCACCTCGCGCCAACCGTCGAGGATCGCCGGGCGGTACACGCCGATACCGGCATAGGTGAGCCGCGTGCTGTCGCCGTCATCGCTGACGCGGCCATCGGCGTGCAGGAGGAAATCACCCCGCGGGTGCTGCGCCGGATTGTCGACCAGCACCAGATGCGCATCGCCGGCGGGCGTGCGCGGCAGCGTGGCGAGATCCAGGTCGGTCCACACATCGCCGTTGATCACCCAAAACGGTGCCTCGCCAAGCATCGGCAGGGCGTTGAGAATGCCACCGCCGGTTTCCAGCGGCACGTCACCTTCGTGGAGGACGTGCAGGCGCAGGCCCCAGCGCGCACCATCGCCCAGCGCGGGCGCGAACTGATCGCCGAGCCATGCCGTGTTGATCACCACCTCATCGATGCCGGCGGCGGCCAGCCGTTCCAGGTGCCACACGATCAGCGGCTTGCCACCGGCCACCAGCAGCGGCTTGGGCGTGTGCAGGGTCAGCGGGCGCATGCGCTCGCCTTTGCCGGCCGCGAAGATCATCGCCTTCATGGGCGTGCCAGCACCGGTTCGGCGATGCGGGCCAACGCCGGCTTGATGCGCAGTTCGAACAGATCATGCAGTGGCGCGAGCTGCGGATGGCGCGGCAGCACTTCATCCAGGTAGCGGATGAAGCGGGGTGCATCGTCGAAGTAGTGCCCCTTGCCATCGCGGTCGCGCAGGCGCACGAACAGGCCGAGGATCTTGAGGTGGCGCTGTACGCCCATCCAGTCGGCGTCGCGCAGGAACTGCGGCCACGGCCGCACCGGCAGGCCGGCGGCCAAGGCAAGCGCGTGATAACGCGCCAGCCACGCATCCACGCGTTCGATCGGCCAGCTCAGAAACGCATCCTTGAACAGGCTGACCGGGTCGTAGGCGATCGGCCCGCGCACGAGGTCCTGGAAATCCAGCACCGCCGGGCCACCCTCCATCGGCATCAGGTTGCGCGGCATGAAATCGCGGTGGGTCAGCACCTGCGGCTGCTGCAGTGCGTTGTCCATCAGCAGGCGGTGCATGCGCTGCAGATTCTCGATCTCGCCGCAGTCCAGTTCCAGGCCGAGGTGACGTTGCAGGAACCACTCGTCGAACAGCCCGGCATCCCGCTGCAGCAGCGCCTCGCCGAAGCTGCCCATGCCCTCGGGCACCGGGATCGACTGCAGCCGGATCAGCTGCGCGAAGGCGGCATCGAACCAGGCATCGGCGTTGTCGTTGTCGATATGGCGGGCCAGCGTCGGGCCGCCCAGGTCTTCCAGCAGCAGAAAGCCGTTGTCCTCATCGCGGGCCAGGACCTGCGGCACGCGCACACCATTGGGCTCGAGCAGGTCGTGCATGCGCAGCCACGGCCGCACATCCTCCAGCCCGGGCGGGGAATCCATCACGATGTGGCTGCCGCGCGCGCTGGTGGCGCGCCAGTAGCTGCGGAACCCGGCATCGACCGAGGCACGGTCAAGCGCGGTGGCCGGGTCGCCGAGAGCGGCGCAGGTCCACTGGCGGCGGTGTTCGGCGCGCAGCGGGTCGGAAGCAGGATCGTTCATGGACGGGTACGTCGAAGCGGCGCCGTAGGGCGCGCGGGAAAGAAAAGGGGGGCGATGCTCAGCGCTTGCTGCTGAACAGCCGCAGCACGGCCAGGACCGCGACCGCACCGAGGATGGCGCCGATGAAACCGGCAGGCTCGCCGCGCGCATACCAGCCCATGTACTGGCCGAACCAGCCGGCCAGCAGGGCACCGGCGATGCCGAGCACGATGGTCAGCAGGCAGCCCATGCGGTTATTGCCGGGCATGAAGAAACGCCCGAGCAGACCGACGACGAAGCCGACCAGGATGATGTAGAGCCAGCTGGTGCTGCCAAACAGTCCGTTCATGCCAAAGACGTCAGTAGTAGGTGGACGCAGCCTAGCAAGGCCAGGCTGCGTCCGCCAACGTCAGCAGCAGCCGTGGCCGCCGTGACGGGTGCCGCTGTCGGCAGCGACCGGCGAACCGCTGGTCTCGCCGCGCAGGCTGGCGGCGTAGTGCTCGCTGATCACCTTGGACACGCACGAGGTCACGCGCTTGCCCATCGGGATGTGCAGGAACTCGTTCGGGCCGTGCGCGTTGGAGTGCGGGCCGAGCACACCGGTGATCATGAACTGCGCGCCCGGGAACTTCTCGCCGAGCATGCCCATGAACGGGATCGAGCCACCTTCGCCCATGTACATCGCCGGCTTGCCGAAGAAGGTCTGGCTGGCATCGTCGATCGCCTGGGTCAGCCACGGCGCCATGGCCGGGGCATTCCAGCCGCTGGAGGCTTTTTCCAGGTCCAGCTTCACTTCCGCGCCGTTCGGCGGATCGCGCAGCAGGGCTTCCTTGAGCAGTTCGCCACAGGCCTTGCCGTCAGCGGTCGGGGGCAGGCGCAGCGACAGCTTCACCGCGGTATGCGGGCGCAGCACGTTGCCGGCCGAGGCCAGCGGCGGCAGGCCGTCCACACCGGTGACCGACAGCGCCGGGCGCCAGGTGCGGTTGAGCACCAGTTCGGCCAGGTCATCGTTCATCGGGCGCAGGCCGTCGACCATCGGGAATTTCTCGAAGATCGCCGTGTCCACCACTTCGGCGGCGCGCTTGGCCTGTTCCTGGCGCTCGGCCGGGATCTCGACGTTCATGCCGTCGATCAGGATGCGGCCGGTGTTCTCGTCCTCGATGCGCGAGATCAGCTGGCGCAGCAGACGGAAGCTGGACGGGATCACGCCGGAGGCATCGCCGGAATGCACGCCTTCGTTGAGCACCTTGACTGAGAAGTTGCCGCCGGTCAGGCCGCGCAGCGAGGTGGTGCACCACAGCTGGTCGTAGTTGGCGCAGCCCGAATCCAGGCAGACCACCAGCGACGGCTTGCCGATGCGCTCGGCCAGATGATCGACGTAGGCGGGCAGGTCGTAGCTGCCGGATTCTTCGCAGGCTTCGATCAGGATCACGCAGCGCGCGTGCGGCAGGCCCTGTTCCTGCAGCGCCAGCACGGCGGCCAGCGAACCGAACATCGCGTAGCCGTCATCGGCGCCGCCGCGGCCGTACAGCTTGTCGCCGCGCAGGACCGGGATCCACGGGCCCAGATCGTCGTCCCAGCCGGTCATTTCCGGCTGCTTGTCCAGATGACCGTAGAGCAGGATGGTGTCGTCGCCGGTCTCGGCGCCGGACGCCGGGATTTCCAGCAGCAGCAGCGGGGTGCGGCCTTCCAGGCGCACGACCTCCACGGTCAGACCGGGCAGGTTCTGCGCCTTGGCCCAGGTTTCCATCAGGGTGACGGCCTGTTCCATGTAGCCGTTGGCGACCCAATCGGCGTCGAACATCGGCGATTTGTTGGGGATACGGATGTAATCGACCAATTGCGGGACGATCTCGTTGTCCCACTTTTCACTGACGAATTGGCCGAGCTTGGCGCTGTCCATCTGAACTCCGGAGTGCTTTTGACAAGTCCGCCCATTCTACGCCTGCGGTGGGGTAGGTATTTCCCTACACCACGTCGGGTGTTAGGCCTGCTGTGTGAAGGCGCTGTGGACGATAGGCTGTGTGTATGTGGCGAGGGACGCTGGAACCTTCGACAGGATTGCCGGCAGGGGCCGGTTCCGAGCCACAAGGAGCTACACAGTGGGACCTTGGTTTTCGTGCAGGGCGCTGGTGCTGGGACTGCTGTTGAGCGGAATGGCCTTCGCGGCCGACCGGATCAACATCAATACGGCGGATGCGTCGACGCTGCAGCAGGGATTGGCGAACGTGGGGCCGATGAAGGCCGAAGCGATCGTCGCATACCGGCGACAACACGGCCCCTTCGAACACGTCGAGGATCTGGCGCGGGTGAAGGGGATAGGGACAGCTACCGTCGAACGGAATCGACAACGGATGACCACCGGGGCTAGGCAGGCGCCGGTCCAGGCACCGCCCAGGAGGGCAGCGCCGGCCACCGTACCAAGGCGCTGAACAACAGGACACGTCGGGACCGGCAGGAGGCCAGTCACTGGTTGCCACGGCAGGATGCCGCGGCGGCACCGACCGCTGCAGGGAGGCAGCACGCACGGACGCGGCGCGGAAGGAGTGGCGCGGACCCACCAGGACGGTGGCATCCAGACCCCGGGAAGGGCTGAGATGGCGGAAGCATATACGGCCGAGTGCACGGAGCATGGCCGGCACCCAGACTGGGCAGGACGCACAGGGGGAAGGCGGGATGCCGACAAGGATGTATCGATTGCCCGGTCTGCACAGGGAGGTGTGGCCGGGCAATTACTGTTTGGGGCGGACGAAAAGCGGCAGGTGGCCGCGCGTGGTTTTCGCGAACGCATGCAGGCACTTCGTGTAGCGTGGCGGCATCTCTTTGAATGGATGCACGACATGGCAGTACGCAGCACGCTGTTGAGTCTGGCGCTCGGGACGCTGCTGGCGACCGGGATGCTCCCCGCCGCCGCCGCCAACAGTGCGCCGGCGGCCAACACGACGACCGAGGCCCCGCGTGGCCCGACCGATCTCAAGCCCGGTGAATTCCTCTGGCATCCTGAGATATCGCCGTCCGGCCCGATCGTGCTGGTGGTCAGCCTCGATGAGCAGCGCGCCTACGTGTACCGCAACGGCATCGCGATCGGCATGAGCACGATCAGCTCGGGCAAGACCGGGCATGAAACCCCGACCGGTGTGTTCACCATCCTGCAGAAGGACAAGGACCACAAATCCAACCTCTACAACAGCGCGCCCATGCCTTACATGCAGCGCCTGACGTGGGACGGCATCGCCCTGCACGGCGGCAGCCTGCCCGGGCACCCGGCCTCGCACGGCTGCGTGCGGTTGCCCCAGGCGTTCGCGCAGAAGCTGTTCGGCGAGACCCATCGCGGCGACACCGTGGTGGTGGCCGATGCCAAGAGCGCGCCGATGACCCTGGCCTATCCGGCCGTGCTGGCGCCGGTCAGCAGCACCGGCAAGCCCCTGGTGGAGAGCACCGACGCACCGGCGCACTACTGGAATGATGCGGCCGCACCGGCGGGCCAGGTGGGCATCCTGGTCAGCCTGCATGACCAGCGCCTGTACGTGCTGCGCGATGGCGTGCTGATCGGTGAGTCGCGGCTGGAAGCCAAGGCGCTGCCGGCCTTCGAGGGCACGACCCTGTTCGTGATGGGGCAGGGCTACCAGGACAACCCCAGCCCGCTGGACCCGCACCGTCCGCTGCACCGTTGGACCGCCTACCCGCTGCTCGGCCAGACCGCCGCCAATGCGACCCCGGACCTGCTGGCCACGCCGAGCCTGCCGATGGCGCTGCCGCCGGAATTCGCCGAACAGCTGTACAGCGTGCTGGTGCCCGGCACCACGCTGCTGGTGACCAGCCTGCCGGCGGTACGCCCGGTGGCCGATGAACAGAACCTGCAGCCTGTCTTGGAATCCGATGCTGGTGGGTCCACTTTGTAGGGGTTGCCAGCGCTTGGTGAGGTGCCCGTGCCCGTTCTGAAATTGCTGCCTGCCGCGTTCTGCGGCCTGATTGCATCCGCCACCGCGGGCGCGGCCAGCCCTGCGCCGGCGCCGACCAGCAGCCCGGTGCAGATGGCCGAGATGCTGGCCAAGGCCGCCCCTGCGGCGGACAAGCACGTCCTGCAGCTGGCGGCGCGTGCGATGCGCTGTGCGCTGCGCCGGCCGGAGCTGGGCGTCGACCCGGGCAAGTTGAGCGTGATCGATTACTCGCGGCCGTCGACCGAACCGCGCATGTGGATTTTCGATCTCACGCGGCAGCGGCTGCTGTTCGAAGAGTGGGTCGCGCACGGGCGCAACAGCGGGGACAACCGCACCCAGCATTTCTCCAACAAGGACGGCAGCTTCATGTCCAGCCTCGGCGCGTTCACCGCCAAGGAAACCTATATGGGCGGCAACGGCTATTCGTTGCGCCTGGAGGGACTGGAGCCGGGCTTCAACGATCATGCCCGCGACCGCGCGATCGTCATCCACGGCGCGCCGTACGTGAATCCCGCGATCGCGCGCCTGCAGGGGCGCCTGGGCCGCAGCCTGGGCTGCCCGGCGGTGCGCCTGTCGGTGGCCCGGCCGCTGATCGACAGCCTGCGTGGCGGCACGATGGTGTTCGCGTACTACCCGGACAAGGATTGGCTGGCCCGTTCGCGCCTGCTCGAACCCGACTGCGGTGGCGTGTCCTGACAGGACTGCGGCAGGTCGGCTCAGGCACACTAGAGGCATGTCGACCGATACCGTCCTGAGCGCGGCCAGCCGTGTCATTCCCTCTTTCGAATACCGCCGCGAACGCTGGCGCAACGGCCTGGGCTGGACCCGCGAGATCCTGCGCGTGCCCGACAACGATGACTGGCAGCTGCGCCTGTCCATCGCCGAGATCGAGCAGGACGCCGCGTTCTCCGCGTTTCCCGGCATCGACCGCGAACTGGTGCTGCTGCGTGGCGAGGGCCTGCGGTTGCGTTTCGCCGATGGCACGCTGCATACACTGATGCCGCCGCATGATCGCCTGCGGTTTGCCGGCGAAGCGCAGGTGACCGGCGAACTGGTCGACGGCGTGACCCACGATTTCAATCTGATGTGGCGGCGTGATGCCGTGCAGGCCGAACTGCTGCATCGGCCCTTGGTGGGCAGCATGTTCTTCTTTACCGAACCCCAGGCGGCATGGGCGGTGCATCTGCTTGCCGGCCAGGCCGCGTTCGAAGGGGAACCGTCGCTGGCGCCGCTGGCCGCCGGTGACACCGCCTGGTTGGGCGCCGGTGAGCGCCGCCGGTTCGCCCTGCATGGCGGCGGGGAGTTGCTGGCGATCCGCGTGAGTGCGGGTGGCAGCAAGGCCTGATCGGCCGTAGGTAGCCCTCAGTACACGTCGCGCCGGTAGCGCCCGGCCACGATCAACGCTTCTTTTCCGTCGCGGCCCAGCGCCTGCTCGATCACCGCATCCACCGCCGGGGCCATGCCCTGCAGGCTGCCGCAGACCAGGATCGTGGCACCGTCATGCACCCACTGCTGCAGCGTGTGGATCTGCGCCTGCAGCCGGTCCTGCACGTAGTGATGCTCGCCCCCTTCGCGACTGAAGACGGTATCCAGGCGCGCGATCCAGCCGTCGCGCTGCCAGGCGCGCAGGTCGTCGCCGAAGAAGAAATCATGCGCGGCGGTGCGTTCGCCGAACAGCAGCCAGTTGCGGCGCGCGCCGGCGCTGATCCGCTCGCGCAGGTGCGCGCGCAGGCCAGCGATGCCGGTGCCGTTGCCGATCAGGATCAGCGGCGTTGCCGCAGGCACACCGTGAAAATTCGGGTTGCTGCGGAAACGCAGATCGATGCGGCCTTCCAGCGCGGCGTGATCGCAGAGCCAACCGCTGCCCAGCCCGGGCGTGCCATCGGGGCGCAGCTGACGGCGCAGCAGCAGCTGCACCTGGCCTTCGGCGGGCAGGCTGGCGATGGAGTACTCGCGATGCGGCAGCGGGCGTAACGCAGTGACCAGCGCGTCGGCGTCGGCAAACGCCGGGCGTTCCTCGTCACTGGGCAGATGCGCACGGGCGAGATGCACCCGCAGCGGCTGCCCATCGATGAGCGTATCGCCGTCCCACCGCGTCGCACCCAGCCAGGCCTCGACATCGGCCGCGGCATGCTGCGGCCCGATCTCCACCACGTCGCCGGCCTGCCACACCGGCAGCACGCCATCGGCAGGCACCAGCGTTACGCGGTAGGTCGGGGCGCCCGGGCTGCCCGGGTTTTCCAGATGCCGCGCCTGCAATTGCCACGGCAGGTACTCGGCCGGCGTCCAGTCCGGCAGTTCGGTGGCTTCACCGCCGAGCTGGCCGAGCAGCTGCTGCCAGTGACGCAGCGCCCCCGGATCGGCGTTGTCCACCTCGACCGTATCGAACAGCGGGTGCGCGCCGCGCTGGCGCAGCCACGCATCGAGCTGATGGCCGAACGCGCAGAAATGGCCATAGCTTCGGTCGCCCAGGGCCAGCACGCCGTACTGCAGCTGTGGCAACGCAAGCGCCTGTGGCATCACCTTGCGCAGGAACGGCAGGGCATGATCCGGCGCGTCGCCCTCGCCGGTGGTACTGACCACGAACAGCACCTGCGCACTGCGCTGCAGAAGCTCAGCCGTCACCGCATGCAGCGCACGGATGCGCACTGGCAGCCCAGCAGCGCGCAACGCCTCCTCGCTGCGTTCGCACAACTGCTGTGCGAAGCCGGTCTGGCTGGCCCAGACCAGCAGAATTGGTGTGGGTCCGTTGTCGGCCACACGCTCCCGCCGCGGTCGTCCACGCCACCAGATCAGGGTGCAGAACGCGGCGTAGAGCACCAGGCTGCCCGCTGCCCAGCGCCAGTGCGAGGCCAGCGGCGCGCTTTGCCACCAGGCGTCGCCCAGATGCAGGCGCAGCAGCGCCCAGGCAATGGCGCCCAGCAGCACCATGACCACGACATTGCCCCACCAGGAACGCGAGGGACGCAGACTCATGCCGCGCCCACGCGGTCATCGGCAAGCAACTGCTCGAATGCGGGACTCATGGATTCCTCGATGCCGTGCGCACCACGGCTGACAAAGCGTGCGGCCAGCGCATGGGTGCGTGCAAATGCCATGCCGTCGTCGCGGCCCATCACGGTCAACGCCGTGGCCCAGGCGTCGGCGTGCATGGCGCTGGCGGCGACCACGGTGACCGCCGCCGCCACGCGCGTGACCGGTGCCCCGATGCGCGGATCCAGCGTGTGGCTGAACTGCTCGCCGCCGTGTTCGAAGTGGTGCCAACGATCACCGGAAGTGGCCACGGCGCGCTCGCTCAGCGCCAGCACGCGCGGCGGATGGTCTGCCTGTGCATCGTCTTCCGGCGAGGATTCCACCAGCACACGCCACGGCTGCCCATCGGGCTTGTGGCCAAACCCATACAGCTCGCCCCCGACGTCCACCAGCGCCGCGTGCACCCCGTTCCGGCGCAGCCACGCGCTGACCTGATCGACACCAAAGCCCTTGGCGATCGCCGAGAGATCCAGTGTCAGTCCGCCGGGTTGGCGCAGGCGACCGGGCTGCCACTGCAGGCGTTCCCAGCCACACCGCGCGCGGGTCGCGGCGAGGGTGGCAGCGTCGGGAATGCGCTGTGCCTGTGCCTGCGCACCGAACCCCCACAGCGCCACCAACGGGCCCACGGTGGGATCGAAGGCGCCGCCGCTGCGCTGCGCGATGTCCAGTGCGCACTGCATCACCGTGTCGAACAGCGGTGGCAGCGTCTGCCATTCACCGGCGGCCGCACGGTTGAAGCGTGAGATATCGCTGTCGGCTTCCCACGTACTCATCTGCGCGACCACGGTGTCGAGCTGTGCCTGGATGCCGGCGTGCAGCGGGTGCAGGTCGCGGGTGGGCGCCACGGCCAGTTTTACCTGCCAGGTGGTGCCCATGGTGTGGCCACCTAGGCTGGCGATGTCGAGAACCGGGTTGTTCATGGGGGTGGGCACGTCGGGACCAGTAAGCCCGATGGCCGGACTGCGTCAGGTGAAAAGCCCCTGTCGGATCCGACCGGGGCGGGGTGAGGTGGACGGTGCAATGCACGCCGAAGAAGGTTACTCCGGCAGCACTTCCAGCGTGGCCACGTAGCTCAGGCGACGCTTCTTGGCGTCCTTGATCGACGTCTTGCTGTCCTCGGTGCCGGTCTCCAGCCAGTACATGCCCGCTTCGGGCCAAGTGACGGCAAACTCGCCCTTGGCATCGGTGCTGACCTTGATCTCTTCCTGCGCATTGCGGTACCGGGTACCGCCACGGGTGATCTCGAAGTCCAGCCCGGCGGTCGGCTTGCCGTCGACCAGCACGCGGAAGCGCGCGGCTTCACCGGCGACCAGATCGTTCGGGTGGGCCAGCGCGATCATCTCGATGCCCTGGTTGGTCGGCTTGAGCGCGGTGTCGTTCGGGGTGCCATTGGTGACGAAGGTTTCCACGCGGCCGACCGACTGCGAGACCTGCAGGTTCTTCGCGTTCTTCGGTACCTCGGTGGCGAAGGTGGCAGGGGTGCCGCGCCAGCGCTTGGGCTTGCCGTCTTCTTCCCAGCTGGCCGATAGCCCATTGTTGATCGTGGCCAGGCGGTAGGTGCCCTGCTGGGTCAGTTCGACATCGAACACGCTGCGGAACTTGCCGGTCGCCGCGTTCTGCGGCTGCACGGTGCTGCCGTCCGGCGCGGTGATGACCAGGTTGTCCAGGCGCAGCGGCACATGGTTGAAGTAGAACAGGTCGTTGGAAACAGCCGCATCGACGGTGATCCACGGGTTGGTACCCGCGATCACGGTCTGCGAGGGCTGCAGCCAGGCCTTGTGGGCCAGGGCGGAGAACGGAAGTGCGGCGGCCATGGCGGCGGCGAGGACGAGCGTGCGCTTCATCGAAAAACTCCAGGTGGATGAGGGATCAGGGCTTGGCGGTCAGGGTGACCAGACCGAGTTCGGTCGCGCCCTGGGCCTTGCCCGACTGTGCGGACGTGACCGGCCAGGTGAAGGGGATCTTGAGCAGTTCGCGGCCGCCGACTTCGCGCACCGCTTCCACCACGAGGGTGTAATTGCCCGGTGCCAGCGCCTTGAGTGCGGGTTGCTTGTCGTTGAATGACAACGTGTGCTTGCCAACCGGACGGGTCGGGCCGGTCACGCCGTCCACCGGCACCTCCAGGGTGCGGCCGCTCTTGCGCCACCACTGGCGCAGGTCGGGCAGCCACTTGGTGCCATGGCCTTCGGCGTTGCCGGTCTGCTGGTACCAGACCGACAGGTTGGCGGCCACCTTCTGGTCGGCGCCTTCCAGCCACACGGCCACATACGGGCGGTGGTACTCGGCCACGTTGAGCTTGGGTACCTCGACGTTGATGTCCAGGGTGGTGGCATAGGCCGGCGAGGTGGCCAGCAGGCCGCTCAGGGCGATGGTCAGGGTGACGCGCATGGTGCGGCTCCGGAAGGGACGGTCAGTGGATGAGGATCAGGGCGATCAGCAGCGGGACCAGCAGCCCCAGGCCGACCAGCGGCCAGGTCATGCGGCGCTGGCGGGCATGCAGGTGCAGCAGGAACAGGCCGGTGATGCAGAACACCAGGCAGGCCACGGCGAAGATATCCAGGAACCAGCCCCAGGCCGGCCCGGCATTGCGCCCTTTGTGCAGATCGTTGAAATAGGAGACCCAGCCGCGCGCCGTGGATTCGTATTCCACCGCCCCGGATTCCCGGTCGATACTGAGCCACGCGTCCGCGCCCGGGCTGGGCATGGAGAGATAGATTTCGCCATCGGACCACTCGGCCGGGCGGCGCCCGATCGAGATACCGAGCTGTGCATCCAGCCAGCGGCTGGCCACGCGCGGGATCGGTGCCTTGCCATCGGCGCGGTCGCCGAGCTTGCGGAGCAGCTCGGCAGGCAGTTCCAGCTGACGGCTGACCACCTCCGGCGTGGCTTCGATCCGGGAGGCATGGTTCAAGGTGATGCCGGTCGCGGCGAACAGCAGCATGCCGATCAGGCACACCGCTGAACTGATCCAGTGCCACTGGTGCAGCGTGCGCAGCCAGAAGCCGCGGCGTTGTTGTTGCACGCTGGAAGAGGGAGCGCTGGTGGCCACGGTCGCAGGAGAGAGTACTGAGGGGCGAATTACACCATTGATGAGAATGATTCGCAATTTGTAGACAAAGAAGGCAGCGTTCCGTTGCCGGCCCGCTGCCCGAGGTCAAGGCCGGGCGCGACGTCACCTGGGACGCCGCGCCGGTGCGCCTCAGAACTTGGCGTTCAACGAGATCCAGTAGCTGCGGCGCTGGTCCTTGGTGGAATAGTCATCCACGCAGCTGTAGTCGCTGTCGCTGATCAGCACGCAGGACTGCGAGACGAAGTTCTTGTCGAACAGGTTGTTGACCCGTGCGTTGACGGTCAGCCATTTGTTGATGTCCCAGCTGCCGCCGAGGTGGAAGATCGTGTAGTCCTCGTAGTAGCGGGTCTGCGAGCTGCTGACGCCACCGACATTGCTGACCAGCGTGTCGCGGTAGCGGTCGTAGCGGCCTTCGCCGATCAGCGACAGGCTCACCGCCTCGCTGATCTGCCAGTTCAGGCTGGCATTGGCCATGTGCCTGGCCGGGTTGCCGGTGATCGGCAGGCCCTTGCCGGTGCCGCTGGTCTGCTCGCTCTTGGTCCAGGTGTAGTTGCCGCGCAGCTGCAGGTTGTCCAGCAGATCGACCTGGGCGGCCGCTTCGACGCCACGGGTTTCGGCCTTGTCGATGTTCACGCTCTGGCCAAAGGTGCTGTAGCCCAGCTCGGCCCAGCCCGGGCCGATATCCACGCAGTAGCTGCCATCGTCCGGGGCCACTTCGCAGTTGGCGAAGGTGCCGCCGCTGGCGATTTTGTCATCGAACTTGTTGAGGAAGCCGGTGACGTTGAAGCCCCAGCGATCGCCTTCGTAGTACGCGGCGATTTCGTAGTTGGTGCTGGTTTCGGGCTTGAGGTTGGGCGAGCCGACCAGCGGGATCACGCCCTGGCCACCGAAGCCGACGATGCCGGGGAACAGCTGGTCCGGACGCGGGGTCTTGTAGCCGGTGCTGACGCCGCCCTTGACGGTCCAGGCATCGTTGGCGTTCCACACCAGGTAGGCGCGCGGGCTGACGTGGCTGCCGAAGATGTTGTGGTCGTCATAGCGCACGCCGACCGTGGCGGTCAGGGTGTCGGTCAGCGACCAGTTGTCCTCGGCGAACAGCGCCCACATGCGGTGCTGCTGCTTCACGTTGTTCTTGTAGCCGGCGCCGTCCATGCCGAACACGCCGTCGATCATGTCGGTGTCGTTGTACTGGCCACCGACGGTCAGCTTGTGCGCGCCGAAGGTCAGGTCGAGCATGGTGTCCAGCACGTTGCCCTTCAGTTCCATCGTACGCAGCGGGCGCGGCAGGAAGGCCTGCAGGCGGGCCATCTCGGCCGGGTTGAGCGCAGCCAGCCCGTTGCGTGCGCTGGCCGCGCAGTTGGCGGCGGCACCGGTGCGGCGGCAGACATCGTTCCACAGCGTCTGCAGGTCGGCACGCTCGTCCAGCGTCAGCGGCAGCGAGCGGCCGAGGTTGTTGCTGGTGATGTGGGTCAGCGTGGTCTGCCAGGTGCCGAATTCATAGCGGCCCTGATGGGTCAGCGCCAACTGGTCGCGCTCGTAACGCTGGTAGGCGGTGTAGCCCACGCGCGGCTGCACCACGCGGCGGGTGAGGGTGCCGGTGCCGTTCGGGTTGGGGATCGTGGCATTGCCCACGCGCCACAGGCTGGCCAGGCTGTCCAGGGTGCCGGTCTGGCCTTCGCTGTTGTCGTACTTCTGGCGCGACACGTCGTAGTCCAGCCACAGCTCGTGGTCGTCGTTGACGTTGAAGTTCAGGCGCAGGCCGGTGTTCCAGTTGGTGTTGGCCACGGCCTTGCCGCCGGCACCGAAACCGATGGTGCGCGACCACAGCGTGCCGTCCGGCAGCGGCAGGTCGTCCCACTCCGGGTTGGAGGCTTTGGCGTCGTAATAGCTGCCGCGCACCGACAGGCCCAGGCGGTCCTTGATCAGCGGGCCGCTCAGGTAGACATCGGTGCTGCGTGCATCACCGAACTGGTCGTCCTGCTGCACCGTGAAGCCCTGGGTGACCGCGCCGTGCCACTCGGTCTGGTTACGGCGGGTGATGATGTTGATGACCCCGCCCATCGCATCCGAGCCGTACAGGGTGGACATCGGGCCGCGGACCACTTCGATGCGTTCGATCGCATCCAGCGGCGGCATGTACGAGAACTGGCCACCGCCGAAGTTGTTCGGGTACAGGTTGCCGGCGTTGCTCTGGCGGCGGCCGTCGATCAGCACCAGGGTGTAGTCCGACGGCATGCCGCGCATGGAGATGGTGGCACGGCCGTTCTTGTCGGTCGGCTCCATGCCCACGTCGATGCCTTCCACGTCGCGCAGTGCATCCACCAGGCTGGTGTAAGGGCGCTTGCTCAGCTCTTCGCGGCTGATCACGCTGATGCTGGCCGGCGCATCGGCGATCTTCTGTTCGAAGCCGGCGGCGGTGACGACCACCTTGTCCAGCGTGGTCGGGCCGGCGACCTCGCCGTGGGCGAAGGCCGGGGCGCTCAGCGCGCCGAGCAGGGCGATGGACAGGGTGCAGCGGGACAGGGACGTGCGACGACGATGGCGCTGGGCCATGGGGGTAACCTCGGAAAGGAGAACGCGGACGCGACATGGCTGGCCGCAGGGCGGCAGCACGCGCAGGAATCAGGAAGGCCCGAAGCGGGCAGAACGCGCAGGACCGCAGGCAGGCGCGATGGCGCCGCCGGCGGCCGGACTCAGCCCTGCGGTGGGGCTTGGCCGCGCTGAACGCGCAGGCCGGGTGCAGCAGGCAGCGGCGTGGCCGGTGCCGAATCGATGGCGGGCACGATCCGCGGTGGCTGCGCCACCAGGGTGGCCATCAACGCATCCAGCGATTCCACGACCGGCGGCAGCGAAGGCGGTTGCCGGGGGGGCGGGGCAGGGCGCGCGCTGGCGACCCGGCGCGGCTTGGCCGGGGCTTCCTCCTGGGGAGTGGTCTCACCACCGCTGCCCGGGCGCTCGTCCATCGGCATCTGCAGGACCATCACGGTGCTGCCGGGAGCCGCCCGCTCAAGCACCGGCAGGCCGGCCAGCAGCAGCGAGAACACGCCCAGCCACGCCAGCACGGTCGACAACGCCTGCTGCCGCCCGCGCATGGCGGGAGCAAAGCTGCGGTGGCGGTGTGGATGGCGCAAGGCAGACCCCTGTGAACGGCCGGTCGATGAGCCGACCAGCAACGCGGCGGGATTGTAGGTGAGATGCGTTAGCGGACGCAAATGAGAATGATTAATGATTCGGGGCACTCATGGGCGGCAGCCCTTGCCATCACGCGACCAGCGCCCGGATCGCCGGGTGCGGCGAGGCGGCCAATGCAGGCCGCAGATGGGCCAGAAACGACGGACTGCCGTGCGCCAGTGCGCGACGCAGCCACTCTGCTGCACCGTCGATGTCCCCGGCGGCGAGCAGCAACGAAGCATGGCTGGCCTGGCCGCGGAAGTCGCCGGCCTCGGCCGAGCGCCGATACCACGCCGGTGCCGCGGCAGGATCGGCGGCTACGCCGATCCCGTCTTCCAGGCAGCGACCGACCAGATTCATCGATTTGGCATGGCCGAGGCGCGCGGCGCGCAGGTACAGGGCGAACGCGGCGCGTTCATCGCGCGGCAGCCCGCGGCCGGTGCCCAGCAGGTTGGCCAGGTTGTACAGGCCCCAGTCCAGCCCGGCATCGGCTGCCTTGCGATACCAGACCGCGGCCAGCGCCAGGTTGACCGGCGTTCCGGTGCCGAGTTCGTGACAGCGCCCGAGCATGTTCATGGCGATGGCCAGGCCACCGTTGGCGGCGCGCTCGAACCAGAGCACGGCCGCGGCGGCATCGGGCGCGATGCCGCGGCCTTCCATGCGGGCCTGGCCGAGGAGGTACTGCGCCTGCGGGTCGCCGCGTTGCGCGGTGGCTTCCAGGGTGGCGAGCGCGGCGGCCGGATCGTGCTGCAGCTGGTCAGCCAGTTGCGCCACGTCGAGCGCGGGCAGGGCTGCCTCAGACATCGGCCCACTGCCGCAGCAGGTTGTGATACACGCCGGTGAGGTTCACCAGCGCGGGGTGTTCGGGGTGGTCATGGGTGAGGCGGCGGATCGAGACATCCAGATCCCACATCAGGCGCCGCTGGCCGTCATCGCGCAGCATGCTCTGGATCCAGAAGAACGAGGCCAGCCGCGTGCCGGCGGTGACCGGGGTGACCTGGTGCAGGCTGGTGCCCGGGTACAACACCAAGTGGCCGGCCGGCAGTTTGACCCGCTGGTTGCCGTAGGTGTCTTCGATCACCAGCTCGCCGCCCTCGTACTCGTCCGGATCGCTCAGGAACAACGTGGCCGACAGATCGGTGCGCACCGGCTGCGGTTGGCCCGGGGCGGTGTAGTCGTAGCGCACTGCGTTGTCGACATGGAACCCGAAGGTCTGCCCCGGCTGATAGCAGTTGAACAGCGGCGGGAAAATGCGACGCGGCAGTGCCGCCGAGAAGAAGGTGCTGTTGCGGCCGAGCGCATCGAGGATGGCCGAGCCGACCGCACGCGCGGCGGGATCGGACTCGGGCAACTGCAGGTTGTGTTTGGCCTGCGCGGACTGGTAGCCCGCGGTCAGGCGACCGTCTGTCCAGCCGGCCGTGGCCAGCTGCTGGCGGGCCTGGGTGACCTGCTCGGCGGTGAGAACGTCGGGAATGTGCAGCAGCATGGCGGGCTCCAGCCCCTCCCGCGCCGGAACGCGGGAGGGGGCGTATCGCTTAGAACTTGAAGTTGAAGGCCAGCGTGGCCGAACGACCCGGCGCGATGGCGGCGTAGTGCGAAGCGTACGCCTTGGTGAAGTAGGTTTTGTTGGTCAGGTTCTGTACGTTCAACTGCAGGCTGTAGCGCTGGCTGAAGGCGTAACCGACCATCGCGTCCCAACGGGTGTAGGACGGCACCCACTTGGTGTTGTTGACGTTGCCGTAGACCTTGTCCACATAGTTCGCACCAGCACCCAGGCTCAGGCCCGGCACGAACGACGGCGCCCAGGTGGTCCACAGGCTGGCGCTGTGCTTGGCGGTGTTGGGGAACGCGTTGCCGTTGAACGGCGACGGCACGTAGACCCCGTTGACCAGCGCAAAACCGTTGTCCTCGACCACGGCATCCAGGTAGGTGTAACCACCGAAGACCTGCCAGCCCTCCACGATCGTGCCGCTGAAGCCCAGCTCGGCGCCCTTGACCTTCTTGGTACCGGCGTTCTGCGTGGTGCCTGCATCGCTGGTCACGCGCGCGTTGCTCATCTCGGTCTGGAAGATCGCACCGGTCAGCGACAGGCGGGCATCGAACAGATCCCACTTGGTGCCCAGCTCGATGTTGCGGCTGCGCTGCGGTTTGAGATCCTGGATGGTCGCGCTGATGCCGTCGGCGCCGTCGCCGCCGTCCACGCCGACCGGGGTGGAGGAGGTGCCCCAGGACAGGTAGATGCTGCCGTTGGCGACCGGCTTGAACACCAGGCCGGCCTGGCCGTTCCAGAACGAGGTGTCATTGCGCAGGTGCTGCAGGTTGGCCGCCGCCGTCGGGTTGAACTGATGCGTGTTGTAGTCGTCGAAGCGCGCACCCAGGTTCAGCATCCACTGCTCGCTGAAGCTGATCGTGTCGAACACATAGGCTGACTTGGTGCGGGTGGTCTGGCGCACATCGCGGGCCGGGTCGCTGCGGGTGACGGTATGCGTGGCCGACCACGGATCGTTCGGGTTGGGGTTGGTCAGGTCGGTGCAGTTGTAGCCCGTGGCTGCGCCGGTGGTCGGGCAGCTCTGGTTGCCGGTCAGCGGGTTGTTGGTGCCTGCGGTGGTCTGGCCATTGGGACGGCGCACGTCGGCGATCGCGTAGGTGCCGCGTACGGTCTTTTCGCTGCTGTACTCCACGCCGGCGTTGAAGCTGTGGCGCAGCGGGCCGGTTTCCAGCTCACCGGTCACGCTGGTCTGGTTGACGAAGCTGTCGGTCTGCGTGGCGCGCGCGTTGGTGCGGCGCCAGACGGTGCCGAACAGGTTCGGGTTGCCCTTGCTGTCGTCCGGCTGGGTCCACAGGTAATCGTTGCGGGTATCGCCGTAGCGGGTGATGTTGCGCAGCACGATGCCGCCGAAATCATGCGACAGGTTCAAGGTGGTGATGTCCGCCTTGGTCTTCTGGAAGTCGCGGTCGACCAGGCCGTAGAACGCGTCGCGGTTGGTCACGATCGGGCTGCCGTCGCCATTGAGCGCCAGGTTGGGGCCGCTGGTGAACGGGTTGTTGTACGGGAAGCCGCCGGCATCGGGCAGGTCGTCGGTTTCCATGTGGTAGTGGCTGATCACCACCTGGGTCGGGCCGTTGAGGCCGAACGCCAGTGACGGTGCGATGCCCCAGCGGCTGCTGTTGACCTCATCGCGGCCGGCCACGTCGGCATCGTGCTTCATGAGGTTGATGCGCGCGGCGATGCCGTCGCCGATCACCTCGTTGGCATCCAGCGTGCCGCGGCGGTAGCTGTCGGTGCCGGCGGCCAGGCTGCCGGACACGAAGTTCTCCAGCTTGGGCGTCTTGCTGACCAGGCTGATGGTGCCGCCGGCCGAACCGCGGCCGGAGTAGGCCGAGCTGGGGCCTTTGACCACGTCGATCTGCTCGATGGCGAACACTTCACGGGTCTGGCTGCCGGCGTCGCGGATGCCATCCACATAGATGTCCGAGGCCGAATCGAAGCCGCGGATGAAGGGGCGGTCACCGGTCGGGTTGCCGCCTTCGCCGGCGCCGAAGGTGATGCCCGGCACGGTGCGCAGCGCATCGAGCAGGGTGGTGGCGGCGGTCTGCTCGATCACCTGCTGGGAGATCACGCTGACCGACTTGGGCGTATCCAGCAGCGGTGCGGTGAATTTCGAGGACTGCGCACGCACGCGCTCGCCGTGGACATCCACGCCATCCAGTTCGGTGGCGCGCTGCGGATCGGCGGCAGCGTCGGTCTCGGCATGGGCGATGGCGGGGGCGGCGATGGCCAGCAGCAGGGCGGACGACAACGGAGTCGGGCGGACGGTCATGGTGATTCCTGGAGGACGGACGAAGGCCGGACAGCGTGTGGCGGTCACGGCGGAGCGGAGGCAGGTGGGGAAACGGGCAGATGCCGACGGCGGCGCGATGGCACGGGCGTGGGCGGGCAGCGACGCGCAGCGTCGCCGCTGGAATCAGGCGTGAGGAGGGGCGTGGCCGGGGTTGAGCCGCAGCGAAGGTTCCAGCCGCTGCCAGCGCAGCGCGTCGGAGCGCCACAGCGGGACGACCGCGACCCAGGGCGCGCGATGCGCGCGAGCCGGCAGGGCCGGAGGGCTCGGCTCGGGATCTGGGCCGGTTTCGGCGGTCAGGCTGGGCTCGGCGGCCGGACGCTCCGGTGCGGGCGCGGTGGGCGCGCAGGACTCGGCGCTGCCGCTACTCAACAAGGCCGGGGCTGTGCCCGCTGCCGGCAATGACCCGGCGTTACCGGTGCCCGCGCCCAGCCAGCCGCAGACCAGCAGCACCACGCAGAACGTGGCCCACAGGGCGGCGATACCAAGGGCGGAGCGGTTGGCGGACACGGCTTACCGGGCAGAAGCGGCCAAGTGACCGCAATGCCTATGGTAATAGGAACAATTCGCGTTTTCAAAACGCCGGCATTCAGCCCGGCTCAGTCGCGGTCGTCGCGGGCCCAGACGGCGTCGTGTTCGCGCTTGACCGGAAATTTCGCCACCGGTGAGTAGGCCGGGGCGCACAGCGCGGCACCATCGCGGATGTCGAAGCGGGCCCCGTGCAGGACGCACTCGATACTGGCCTCGCCGGTGTCGAAGGTGCCCGAAGACAGTTCGAACTCATCGTGGGTGCACTGGTCTTCCAGCGCATACAGTTCGCCGTCCAGGTTGAACACCACGATCGGCGTGCCGGTCACCTCGTCGAAGGTGCTCTTCATCTCGCCGGGCAGCAGCTCGGCGCTGGCGCAGACGAAGGTCCAGGTCTCGTTCACGCCGGCACCGCCAGCGGCTTTTCCAGGATTTCAAAGCGCAGATCGTCGCGCTTGGGGATGCCGAAGCGCTCATCACCATACGGGAAGGGCTTCTTGATGCCGGTGCGCTGGTAGCCGCGGCGCTCGTAGAAGGCGATCAGCTCATCGCGGACGTCGATCACCGTCATCTGCATGACCGGCACGCCCCACTCGCGTGCGGCGTGGGCCTCGGCCGCCAGCATCAGCTGCTTGCCGATGCCGCCGCCCTGCTGGGCCGGGTCCACCGAGAACATGCCGAAGTAGCCCTTGCCGTGGTCATCGGCCACGTGTGCGCAGGCCAGCAGTTGACCATCGCGCTCGGCGAGCAGGATGGTGGAGCGTAGCTTGGCGAGATCGGCCTGCAGGCCGTCGGCGTCGATGCGGGCGCCGTCCAGCAGGTCGGCCTCGGTGGTCCAGCCGGCCCGGCTGGCATCGCCACGGTAGGCGGAGGTGACCAGGGCGATCAGGGCGGGGATGTCGGCGGCAGTGGCCGCGCGGAAGGTCAGGGTGCTCATGGCGCCATTTTAGGCCGCCAGGGGCCACGACGGAAATGAGCGGGGCGGGCTATGAAAAAAACGCCGTGGCAGGCCACGGGGTTCCGCTGGGGCGCAGACGGGGGTGGGCCCTATATCCGATGGGAACCAAATAAATCTATCGAAAATGCACGATATATAGGTCGACCATTCAGGGCGGCAGTGCTGGAGGGTAGCCTCACTCGCTGGCGCCCGGTCGCCATATGCATTCGATGGCCGCTTCGCAGATCGTCACCGATGCGCTGGTCAAGTCGATGCGTTGGTCAATTAGAAGGCTGCAGTCTCGCTCCGCGACGCGCTGTCGCATTTCTTGCAGTCAGAGCATCTTCCCTAGTTACCAATCAGATTAATCCGCTTACTTGAAAAGGTGGCTGAATGTAATTTCTGATGTGCCCGCACTAGGATGAATGCCTCTATTGCGTATCAGAGGTTGCTCGCTCGAAACCAGAGCTCGGCGAAAACTGCCGGCGCGAACGCAGGGTAATAATCAACGGGAAGGACGTCGCAACTGCCGTCAGTGATTCAAAGGACACGAAATGAAATGCGAGAAGCTGCGTAAAGAGAATTTGCTATCCAGCTTGGTATTTTGGACTCTCTCCGCCGGTAGTTATTTTTTTCCATTCCATGCGGCTGCAGCTCCAGGTCAATACCACGGTCCTCCATACAAGCTGACTTGGGGCGGGGACTGGTTAGACGGTGGTGAACACCCCTCTATAGAAGCTGCCGCTGAAGCGTGGTGGCAAATAGAAATTGTTAGCGGAAACTTCGACCAACCCGGCGGGTGTCATTGGGAGTTGAGGAGACTGGGCCCGCGTCTGACTAGGGTTGTTGGGGTCGGGCCACCCGACGGTTGCGTTGCGGAGACCTTTGAGTCGTGGGGCACCATTACTCCGACGCGATATCCGAACGACGAGCAGCGTGACTTGGGAAGTCCGCGCTGTAACGCCGAGGGAAACCCGGTTAACGCAGCAGTAGGTAACAAGTACCAACGAGAGGTGGATTTTGATTCGGGTACATGGCTCAAGATAGAGAGGATATATAACAGCGGAAAGGGGGCCATGCCAAGTGCATTTGGGAAGCGATGGAATGGAAATTTCGACTCCAGACTGGCAGTCCTAGGTCCCGAGAATCCCATGTTGCCTCGTGCTGTGGCGGTGCTTCGTGCCGATGGTGGGAAGGCGATTCATCTAAACATTGACGGCGTTTGGAGTGCTTTGGATGATTCCCGCTGGATCCTCAGTGAGAGGATATCTGATGATGGGACGACGACTGGATGGTTATACAAGGACAAGCTTTCAGGGGAGCAAGAAAAGTACTCCGCGGCAGGTGAATTGCAGTCAATTGTTGATTCGCAGGGATTAGAGACGTCCCTCGAGTATAGTGATGCCGCGACTGGTTTGGCCATCGCACCACACGCGGGTCTGTTAATTCGAGCCACCGATCCGCTGGGGAGAAGCCTCAATTTTTTTTACGACAACTTCGCGAGAGTGCGTTTCATCCAGCTGCCGGATGATCAGGTAATTGAATACAAGTACCATGACGGGTACTTCGGGGAGATTCTGAGGGACACTCTTGCTGAGGTGGTATATCAAGATGGAGAGTCCAGGCGATATTCGTACAACTCCGGTCGGCCTGATTATGACTCGTACGATCAGGCATACCTTGACGAAATTGCGTACGAGCAGGGTGGCGGGTATTCGCATTTTGAATATGACGCCAGTGGCCGTGCAATTCGCTCTGGTCATGCAGGCGGGGTAGGAGAACACTCGTTCTCCTATCAGTCCGAAGGAAGGACGCGGATCAAGTACCCGAGTGGACTGGAGGTTGAAAAGCTTTATGCACGTGTCAACGGTAGCCTGCAGTTAACGGAGAATGGAAGCCCGTGTTTCCCTCTTTGTGGGGTTAAGTGGAAAGCAAGGAGGTTTGATTCGTTTGGCAGGGTTGCTGAGACGTCTGGATTCAACGGTGAGCGCACCATCCTTTCCCATAATATACATGGGCAGGTCGTTGAGATGCGTGAGCAATCTGGCGATTCAAACATTTTGAAGGTCGTGCAATTCGATTGGCAAGAGGGAATTTCATCGCCGACGGAGAGCAGAACTTACGATGCGGCGAGGGGGTTGATCCAAAGGGTGGTGTTTGAATATAACGCGCGCGGTCAAATGCTGAAGCAAATTCAATATGATTCAAGTGGAGATAATTCGCGTTCGCACTCCTGGAGATATTGTGAGAGCGATGAGGTAGAGGAAGGGTGGTGCCCCCTTGCTGGGTTGGTCACCTCTGCATCTGGTCCCGGCGCAGATGGCGAAAGCGCTTTGATCTTTCAGTACTTCATGAATGATCATGCGGGCTGCAACGTCAGCGTGCGTTATTGCCTATGGCGAAGAGGCGACTTGAAAAAGGTAACAAACTCAGTGGGCCATTCTGTGGAGGTGTTGGGCTACGACAGCGTGGGTCGCATTCGCTCCTTCAAGGAACCTAACGGGGTTGTCATAGATTATGAGTATCACCCGCGCGGGTGGATAGTGGCCAAAAAGGTTCGCGGCGCGGCCCCTGAAAGCTTGGATGACGCGGTGACTACGTTTGATTACTACCCCAGCGGACTAGTCAAGAGTCAGACGCTGCCAGACGGGAACATAGAATCGTACGTTTATGATACAGCGCGTCGTCTAACAGATATTTTGGATGCTGATGGAAATCGGCTGCATTACACGTTGGACATGATGGGAAATAGGATCGGAGAGGACGTTTTCAGTGAGCTTGGGGTGCTTCGGCGAACGCTGTCGCGTGGCTATGATAAGCAAGGTCAGATGACTGTCGCTACTGATTCCCAGGGCGCTTCCACAACGTATGCTTACGATGCCAGCGGCAACACGTTGAGTATAAGTGATCCGCTTGGGCGAGTGACGGCATTCACTTATGATCCTTTGCGCCGTCTCATTCAGGTCGGAGGCGGCTCGGAGGGAGGGGGCGCATCGACGATGTTTCAGTACGACGGGCTTGATCGCCTGACTGAAGTGGTTGATCCGAAGGGTCTGATAACTACCTATGTTTATAATGGACTTGGTGATTTAACGGCGGAGCTGAGTCCGGATAGGGGTGTTACTACTTTCACAGTGGACGATGCGGGAAATCGCTCAGCGCGGACTGACGCGCGTGGAGTGACGGCAAAATTTAGGTACGATGCAGTCAATCGCCTTACTGCTGTTTCGTATCCGGATATGAAACTTGATTTGGTCTATACCTATGATGTCGCGCCAGACGTATGCGGGGCTGGAGAGCGGTTTCCCATTGGGCGGCTCGGGTCGGTATTGCATGCTCGCGGAAGCACTGAATATTGTCATGATCGTTTTGGCAATGTCACGCGCAAAGTGCAGACGATCGACGGGGTTGTCACTACGTTGAGTTATACCTACACCAAGGCGGGTCAGTTGGGAGCGTTAGGTTATCCCGATGGCAGTCTCGCTGACTATGTGCGCGATAGTCTGGGGCGTGTGACAGAGGTTGGACTTACTCGTCCCGGCCGAGGTAGGCAGGTGGTGATCAGTAGCATTACTCATGAAGCATTCGGCCCCGCTACTGGCTGGACCTATGGGAACGGACGCCGGTTGGCGAGGCCTGTAAACCTGGACTATCAACCGCAGTCAGTTTACGACGCTGCCACCGGTGGTCTTTCGCTCAGTTACGGCTACGATGCCTCAGGGATGATCGCTGAACTGAGTGGCATGGGAGGAGAAGGTCGTCTCGCGAAATACGATTATGACGATCTTGGTCGTCTTGTCCGGACTAGGGACGGCGCAACTGATACTGTCATAGAGGCCTATGCTTACGACTCAACTGGTAATCGGACCGCTTTAAGCACTGCGTCAGGTGTCGTCGAGTACTCTTATCCTGCGGAAAGTCACCGGCTTGCTGAAGTAAATGGCGAGCGTAGGGAGTATGATGATGCGGGTAACTCGACTCGCGTCGGTAGCAAGGAGTTCATCTTCAATGATGCCAACCGCATTAGCGTGATGAAAAGCTATGGGGCTGTAGTCGAGGGATACAGCTACAATCATCGCGGTGAGCGGGTGCTTCGTTCCTCAGCTTCTGGTGATGCCCAGATAGCCTTGTACGACGAAGCGGGGCAGTGGATCGGAAGCTACAACTCGGATGGACAGGCTCAGCAACAGATAATTTGGCTGGACAACTATCCTATAGCTTTAATCAGTTTGCCGAGTATTGGCATCCCTGAGCTTGCTTACATACAGCCTGACCATCTCGGCACACCGCGGGTAGTCATCGACCCGGTCCGCGATGTGGCCATCTGGGAGTGGCACAACACGAGTGAGGCTTTTGGCGATCAGCTGGCTAATACGGATCCGGACGGAGACGGGGTTTCACTGTACTTAGCTCTTCGATTTCCCGGGCAGCAAGCCAGTGACGCAACTGGGATGTACTACAACTATCAGCGCGACTACGACCCTTTAGTGGGTAGATATCTGCAAAGTGATCCGATTGGACTAATGGGTGGCATCAGCACATATGGGTATGCCGACGGTAATCCATTAAGTATAATCGACGCTACTGGTCTCCAGGGGCGTAGGCCAAATGGAAATTTTGGAAGGCCTGGTGGGGGTAATGCGCACCAAAGGGCTATCCATAACTCGGCCCAGGTCAGGGCTATTCAAAACAACTCTCATACAACGCCGATTTATTCACGAGGCATTGCTCCAGATAAAGTCGCGAGTGCTGAAAACCTCGCAAGTATTGCGACTGGATTGGACTATACTCAGTACTGTGCCGCAGAGTTATGCAGGAATGATCCGCTCGAATGCTCTGAGTCTGATCGGGTGGTGCGCAATTGGCTTCCATCCGACCCCACTGTAGCGCAAGTGCATGCCCGTGGTTGTGTGTGCGTCGAGCCATACTATTCGGGTCAGCGGCCGATATCGGAGCCGAAGGCAGGCCATCTTGACGTGATTCAGCTGATTACTGACTTTTTGAGGCGTCGTTGAGTATGCGTAGATATGTGAGAGTCTTCGGATCCGCTCTAGGGGCTCTAGTTGCTGCATATGGAATTGCTATCGTAGCTGGCGGCGTGAAGGGTCCGATCCCGTGCCGTACGGACTGTCAGTTGAACGAGTCCTTCCGCATCTTGCTGGGGGAGTCCGTTGCGGCTGCAGTAATAGGCATGTCGTGGATCGTAGCTGGTGTTGCGTTGGTCGTATTTATTAATTCCAAGAGAATTCGTCAATCGGCAACCGAAGTAAAGCGCAGGCGCCGACGTTAAATGGCTAGCCTTCAATATGTAGCTATTCACTCTATCTGCGGAATACGGCGGCTTCTGGCCAGAGTGTTCCCTGCGATCTGATTCGCCTTGGTGTGCAAGTTCCCACAACAAGGAACGCCGTGGCAGGCCACGGCGTTCCGGTGGGGCGCAGGTTGGCGCGGGCTCAGCCCAGCAGCTTGCGCACTTTGTTCAGCGCCACGATGAAGCGCTCGATTTCCTCATGCGTGTTGTAGAACGCCAGCGAGGCGCGGCAGGTCGCGGCGACGCCGTAGTACTGCAGCAGCGGGTGCGCGCAGTGCTGGCCCGAGCGCACGGCGACACCTTCCAGATCCAGCAGGGTGGCCAGATCGTGCGAATGCGCGCCATCCACCAGGAAGGAGACCACCGCCGCCTTGTCCGGCGTGGTGCCGAAGATGCGCAGGCCGTCGATCTTGTTCAGTTCTTCGGTGAAGTGCGCCAGCAGCTCGCCTTCGCGGGCTTCCACGTGCTCCAGGCCCAGCGACTCCAGGTAGTCCACCGCCACGCCCAGGCCGATGAAGCCGGCGATGTTCGGGGTACCGGCTTCGAACTTGTGTGGCGCGTCGTTGAACACCGTGCCTTCGAAGCTGACTTCCTTGATCATCTCGCCACCGCCCAGGAACGGCGGCATGGCCTCGAGGTGTTCGCGCCTGGCCCACAGGGCGCCCGTGCCTGTCGGGCCGCACATCTTGTGGCCGGTGATGGCATAGAAGTCGCAGCCGATCGCGGGGATGTCGACCTTGCGGTGCGGGACGGCCTGCGAGCCGTCGACCACGGTGATGATGCCGCGCTTGCGGGCCTCACGGCAGATCTCGCGGACCGGATTGACCGTGCCCAGCACGTTGGAGACGTGGGCAACCGCGAGCAGCTTGACCTCGGGGGTCATCGCCGCGCGCAGCGCATCCAGATCCAATGCACCCTCCGGGGTGATCTCGGCCACGCGGATCGTGGCGCCGGTGCGCTGGGCGACCAGCTGCCACGGCACGATGTTGGCATGGTGCTCCATGCGCGAGACCAGGATGACATCACCGGCCTTGAGCCGCGGCAACGCCCACGAATACGCGACCAGATTGATCGCGAAGGTGGTGCCACTGCACAGCACCAGCTCGCTGGCGCGCACGTTGAGGAAGCGCGCCAGTTTGTTGCGCGCGCCTTCGTAGGCATCGGTCGCTTCGGTGCCGAGCGCATGCACCGCGCGGCTGACGTTGGCGTTGTAGCGGCGGTAGAACTCGTCCACCGCGCCGATCACCTGCACCGGCTTCTGGCCGGTGTTGGCGTTGTCGAAATACACCAGCGGCTTGCCGTGCACTTCGCGCATCAACAGCGGGAAGTCCAGGCGCACGCGGTCCCAATCGGGCGCGGCGCCGGTATCGGCGACCGGGCGCGGCGTGGACAGGTTCATGCCACGCCCGCCACGGCCAGCGCACGGCTGAGCTGGGCGGTGAGCTGCTCGGTCAGGCGTGCGTCGAGGACGTTCAGCGGTTCATGGCAGAACGCGGCGCTCAGCAGCTGCTGCGCGCGATCGGCCGGCAGGCCACGCGAACGCAGGTAGAACAGCGCGTTCGCGTCGAGCTGGCCGACCGTAGCACCGTGCGCGGCCTTCACTTCGTCGGCGTCGATCACCAGCGTGGGCTGGGTATCGATCTCGGCATCGGCCGAAAGCAGCAGGTTCTTGTTGGAGAGGTTGGCGTCGGTGCCATCGGCGCCTTCGCGGATGTGGATGCCACCGTGGAAGACCACGCGGCTGCGGTTGGCCGCCACGCCTCGCCAGACCATTTCCGAGGCGGTATCGCGCGCGATGTGCTCGATGCCCAGGCGGGTATCGACATGGCGGCGGCCATTGCCGAGCAGCACGCCGTTGGCGGTCAGCTGGGCGTTGTCGCCTTCCAGGCGGACGTTGAGCTCATGGCGGCTCAGCGCGGCACCCAGTTCCAGATCCACGCGGCGGTACTGCGCGTTGCGGGCCAGCACCGCGTCGGTGCGCAGCAGCGAGGTGGCGCGGGTGGCGTCAGCCTGCACGCGGGCGTGCGAGAGCACGGCATCCTGCGCGAGGTGGACGTGCACCAGGGTGTTGTCCAGGTGCGCGGCATCACCGACATGCAGGTGATGTTCGACCACGCCCAGCGCGGCACCGCCGCGCAGTTCGATCAGGTGGCGATGGTGCCAGGACAGATCGGTCTCGCCAGCCACGCTGATGAAGACCAGCTGCAGCGGCGCCTCGACCTGCACGCCTTCTTCCACGCGCAGCAGCACGCCTTCATCGGCGAGTGCAGCGTTGAGGCGGGCAAACACTTCCTCGCTGCGCTCGAAGCGACGACCGAGGAAACGGGCGGCTTCATCGCCGGCGGCCAGCGCCGAGGACAGCGTGGCCAGCTGCACACCGGCCGGCACCGCCGCGACATCGCTCAGCGCGCCGGACGGGCGGCCATTGACGAACACCAGCCGCGGCGACGGAATGTCGGCCAGCAGGGCGGCATCGACCACGGCCGGGGCGAGCGGGGCGGGCTGGAAGCTGCGACGCTCCAACTGGCGCAGCGAGGTGTATTTCCAGGCTTCGGTACGCGGGCCGGGCAGGCCGGCCTGCAGGGCGGCATCCAGCTCGGCGCGACGTGCATCGCTGCCGCAGAAGCCGCTGGCGAGGGAATCGAGCAGGGCGCTCATCAGACCGCTGCCTCCGGCACCACGCGGTCCTTCAGGAAGTGGTAGCCGTGGGCTTCCAGTTCCAGGGCCAGTTCCGGGCCGCCGCTCTGCACGATCTTGCCATCGGCCAGCACGTGCACCACGTCCGGCTTGATGTAGTCGAGCAGGCGCTGGTAATGGGTGATCACGATGAAGGAACGGTCCGGCGAACGCAGCGCGTTGACGCCGTCGGCCACGCTCTTGAGCGCGTCGATATCCAGGCCCGAGTCGGTTTCATCCAGGATCGCCAGCTTCGGCTCGAGCACGGCCAGCTGGAAGATCTCGTTGCGCTTCTTCTCGCCACCGGAGAAGCCTTCGTTGACGCCGCGGTGCAGCAGTTCGTCCTTCAGGTGCAGCACGGCCAGCTTCTGGCGGACGAGCTTGAGGAACTGCATCGAGTCCAGTTCTTCCTCGCCGCGCGCCTTGCGCTGGGCGTTGAGCGCGGCGCGCAGGAAGTAGGTGTTGTTCACGCCCGGGATCTCCACCGGGTACTGGAAGGCCAGGAACAGGCCGGCGGCGGCGCGTTCTTCCGGCGCCAGCTCGAGCAGATCACGGCCTTCGAACTGCACGCTGCCTTCGCTCACGTCATAGCCGTCGCGGCCGGCCAGGACATTGCCCAGGGTGGACTTGCCGGCGCCGTTGGGGCCCATGATGGCGTGCACCTGGCCGGGCTTCACGTCGAGCGAGAGGCCCTTGAGAATCTCTTTTTCGCCGATGCGTGCGTGGAGGTTGTCGATCTTCAACATGTCGATAATCGTCTTGTCAGATAGGGGAACTGGAGGCAGCGCGACTCAGAGGTCGTATTCGCTGCGCTCGAGGAATTCGTTGCGCAGGTAGGCGGTACGCGCGGTGGTCAATGCCGCCTTGGCGCTGGAATACAGCATCGGGTACATCGAGCCGTACAGGAAACGCGGATTCTCATCCTCGCCCACCGGGTAGCGCGCTTCCAGGTCGGCGTCACGCAGCTGGACCCACAGGCGCTGCGCTGCTTTCATCTTTGCCAGTGCGACCGGCTCGCCGGCCAGCTTGGCCACGATCTGACGGTACACCGCGTTCAATTCGGCATCGGCCTTCTTGAAATCCTGGTCGGCGCAGGCATTGAGTTCGAGCTGATTGCCGCCGGGGTTGCACGCCACCTCCTGCGCGAACGCCGGGGCCGCCGCGCACAGCACCAAGGCCAGGGTCAGCACGGTCTTCATCCGACCGAGCCTTCCAGGCTGACGTCCAGCAGCTTCTTGGCTTCCACCGCGAACTCCATCGGCAGCTCGCGGAAGACCTGCTTGCAGAAGCCATCGACGATCATCGACACCGCGTTTTCCTGGTCGATGCCGCGGGCGCGGCAATAGAACAGCTGGTCGTCGGAGATCTTGGAGGTGGTCGCTTCGTGCTCGACCGTCGCGGTGGGATTCTTCACCTCGATATAGGGGAAGGTGTGCGCGCCGGATTTCTTGCCGATCAGCAGCGAGTCGCACTGGGTGTAGTTGCGCGCACCCTCGGCGCCACGGTCCATCTTCACCAGGCCGCGGTACGTATTCTGCCCATGGCCGGCACTGATGCCCTTGCTGACGATCTTGCTCTTGGTGCGCTTGCCGATGTGGATCATCTTGGTGCCGGTGTCGGCCTGCTGACGATGGTGGGTCAGCGCGACCGAATGGAATTCGCCGACCGAATCGTCGCCGAGCAGCACGCAGGACGGGTACTTCCAGGTGATCGCCGAGCCGGTCTCGACCTGGGTCCAGGTGACCTTGCTGCGCGCGCCACGGCATTCGGCACGCTTGGTGACGAAGTTGTAGATGCCGCCGACGCCGTTCTCATCGCCCGGGTACCAGTTCTGCACGGTGGAGTACTTGATCTCGGCATCGTCCAGCGTCACCAGCTCGACCACCGCCGCATGCAGCTGGTTCTCATCGCGCATCGGCGCGGTGCAGCCTTCCAGGTAGGACACGTACGCCTTCTCTTCGCAGATGATCAGCGTGCGCTCGAACTGGCCGGTGTGGCCGGCGTTGATGCGGAAGTAGGTGCTCAGTTCCATCGGGCAACGCACGCCCTTGGGAATGAACACGAAGCTGCCATCGGAGAACACCGCCGAATTGAGTGCGGCGAAGTAGTTGTCGCCGACCGGCACCACAGTGCCCAGGTACTGTTTGACCAGTTCCGGGTGCTCCTTGATGGCTTCGGACATCGAGCAGAACACGATGCCCTTTTCGGCCAGCTCCTTGCGGAAGGTGGTACCGACGGACACCGAATCGAATACCGCGTCCACCGCTACGCCGGCCAGCTTGGCGCGCTCGTGCAGCGGCACGCCCAGCTTGTCGTAGGTGTCCAGCAGTTCCTTGGGCACGTCATCCAGCGA
>Ga0213822_1000061_pt1 | contig 123434 bp, 113 predicted proteins | sample MC6MC0908MG_FD_179872 | JGI IMG/M metagenome (GOLD analysis project Ga0213822, IMG submission 179872) | Enriched soil aggregate microbial communities from Iowa State University, Ames, United States - MC6-MC0908-MG | ecosystem: Environmental > Terrestrial > Soil > Unclassified | place: USA... | reverse complement strand
GTATATCAGTTATTATAATAATGATCGCATTAAACAAAAACTGGCCGGCATGAGTCCAGTAAATTACCGAAAACATACCAGCCAATTAGCTGCATAATAAAAACTCTAACTTTAAGGGGTCACTACCGGAAAGCGCCCGATTGTTGAATAGTATTATTGATAAATATGTCATTTATAACTTAGTAATGATTAAAATGATTTTTCAAAACAAACACATTGGTGAATACGTTTATTATTTGTAAATTGGTGAATATCTTTCCCAACGTAATGAGTAAAAGCGTTAACTAAGTATAAATTGGGCATGTTACTTTGAATTCGATGATTCATTTCATTTCCCTCAAAATAAACGTGATAATAAGAATCAACGATATTAAAATTCATTTTTTCATACCAGTTTTGAACCCATAAATCATCTCTTGTCCAAGCCTCAAATCGATTTAATTTCATTTTTCTTGCTTTAGTTTCAGCAGCATAGAGTAATTGTTGTCCTATTCCTCGTCGGGAGAAATCCGGATGAACAGCGATATGCCAAATCATCCCTCCTAACCCTTCTCCTCTAGAGCAAACTGTTCGTTCTTCTGTTTCATATTCTACATCAATAAGCCCAACAATTTGACCGTCCAACTCTGCGACTAGCTCGATTGCTGGATTTTCATAACGTTCTTTCTTATTTAGTACATTATCAAAATAGGCAGTCTGTAAAAACGCAAGTGTTCGGCATCTTACCCAACCAGTCTCGTCATTAACTCTATAGTCTCTAATAATCACTTTTTTCCCTCCGGATTTTAGGGACCACGTAGTTTATAGGGGATTTATACGCTCATCCCTTAAAATAGATTCACCCCGTTAAATATGTTCGCGATTTTCATAATATACCGCCTCCTTCTAATTATAATTATTTAAATTTTATCAGATTTTTCCAAAATATACACTGATAAATGACAGATTCCATACACTATAATATCCCCCCAAAAAAAGAAAAAGCACAATTCTTGCTACAGAATTGCGCCCGATTGTGGAAGATCGTTTTTCAATTAAAGGCCCTATAATTGAAGTATAGGAACGATAAAAAAATGTAGTTTTAAAGCGTCAAATATACAGGTTTTTATTCAGATAACACACTCTGTATAATCTTGAAAAGTACTATCGTAGCCCTGTTTATATATTTGCATAACAAGCTGTATAAACAATATTCAAAGAAAAGTCCAAGTAATGTTGCTTTAACAGCATTTCTTGGATTTTGGTCTCTCTCCAAACTTGCGTTTGGGAACGTTTATTAGGTTTATTTTGTATACGTTATAATTCCGCATAAATATGACTCCACCCCTTTAGAGGGTACAGCCAACAACTAGACTATATCTCATTTTTCTTTTTAAAATAAATTGACAGCCCTAAAACAATTACATAAAAAAGTGAAAGATACAATGCGTATGTAGCATAATTAACGTTAAATAATAGATTCCCTCCGAAAAATGGAATAGTGAAAATGGGATATAGTGGATACTGTAAAGAAGCAATTGCATTCAAAATGAAATTATCACTCATTACACCCTCAAAATTAACGATTAAAAAAATGGCGATACCCGAAAAAATCCCAACCATTGAGAAAATTCTTAGCTTCTTGCTTCCTGTTGAAGAATACATGAGTAAAAAGGTGGCAACTAAAATACTTGTAATTAAATCAATTCTGTCCAGATTTAAATCAGGATGTTTTATTGCAGGCATAAAATTCATCACAAATGCTAATAAATACGTCCCTATCAATAATATTAATAACAAAACCCTCTTTTTCCTATTACTCATACAAATATCCACCCCTATAAATGTGCCATTTATCTATTTTATCAAATTTTTTATAAATCAAACTGTTCATTTGATAAAGAACAAACATTCCCAAAGCGTGGTTTGGGGATGTTTGTACTTAACGTTGTAAGCCTGTAAAAACTTCAATAAGTAATTATTTTTTATTTTTAAGTTCTAAAAGTATAGGTGCTATATTTAGTAAGATAGAAACAATTGTAAGAAACCATAACACCTTTTCCATAGTAGGTATAACATCGCCTAAAGCCGCCCAATCTTCAACTTTTACCCAATTAGATACAAGGCTATGTTCTGCACAGAGTGTCAATGCTGTAAATGATAACCCCATTGTCATCGCAAGTTTATAATCTTTACCTTTTGTATACATATAAAGATTTATAAATGTTGCTACTATCGCAATAAGACCTAATATTAACCACAAAATTATGTCTCCTCCCTTTTCAATATAGACGTAAATTGTAGTTATATGGTTTCTAAACCATTGTTAGGTAACACCTCGTGAAAGAATGTTATTCAATAATATGGCCCGTTTGTTGAACAAAAGATCCTGCATATCAACACAGGATTTTTAATCAAACTTTATTATAAATGATCAATCTTTTAAAAAAACCACACTTGAATGTTTAACAATGATTTATATTCCACTCCAACTCCAGAGCCACGACCTTCTTTCATCCACTTTTCGATTTTAGATGTTCTAGTTCGTTTTGACATAAAAAACACCCCTTCGGATTAATATTATCCAAAGGGGTAAAACGGTGTAACTATTTTACAAAAAACACATAAATGTCCAATAAAAAATTCATCTCAAAGAATAATTAATGAGATGCTTTTTATCAATCTTTATTATAAACGATTAATCTTTTTTACAAAGCTACAATCCGTCATTTGGCCTTAAAATGGCTCATTAATGGGAAAATTTTCATCACTTTATAGGGTCCTAATCCAAAAGAAAAAATGAAATCCCTTCTTTATAGAGACAGGAAATTTGAATTATTTTATTGTTTTGCTGGTAGAAATCCAGCATCCTCTGCCTCTTCTTTAGTGCAGAACATTTCTTCAGCTATTGTATTGTCATAATCATGTTGACCAGGCATATGATAAATCTTATTTCCTTTTGAATTGATATTACCTTTAATTACACAACTGTTTTCATTAGTAATAGATTTATCATTTTCTTTTTTCTTATTATCTTTATTTCTTTCTGTAGTGGCATAATAAGCATCCTTGTCGTATCCACGATTCGTTACATAGTCTTCAATTGACCAAATACCAATAGCTGACTGTTGTGCAGTTTTTTGAACCGATTTAAACCAATCTACGTGCTTTGTATTTGGTTCATATATATAAGCCACACGTGCCAATCCATTTTTCAATAACTGCTCTTGGACACTTATACCCTCTTTGGTATAAATATAGGCAAGTAGTCTTTTATATTTATCACGATAAGAAACATCAAATTCTAAATATATTGTATCTTGACCATCTAAAAGTTGCTTAGTAAATTCTTTAGCTTCTGGTCCGTACGGTTGCTCTCCTAATGTCTCATGATTAGTTTCAGGAGTATCAACAAGTAAAAAACGAACTTTTTCAGAGCTCCCGTTATATTTTATTCTTACTGTATCACCGTCAATTACATTTTCAAGCTCATATTCTTCAAACTTACTTACATCGTGTTTCTCAGCATTTTCTATCGTTGATGATATAAGACCTTCTATATCTTCATTCTCAATAATATTCGTACTAGTTTCTTCTGCGCATGCACTCAGAACCAATGTAGAAATGAATAAAGCAAAAATAATTTTCTTCAAATTTACACTCTACTTTCTAATTTATATCTCTTTATAAAACTAAAAATCCTCAGTTAAATTAAAACTGAAGATCGATCTTAATTTTATTTGAATATCAAATATAATACAAAAGCTAAAATAATTGTTCCACTTGTAATTAGCGTTTTAATATCTTTGTCACTCATTTTCCGTACCTCTCTTCTAGCTTTCATTAATATCTTATTTAAGTCTATTATCAATACACTAATATCACAATGAATTTGATTTATTTTCTACTAAGAATTTTCAACAATAATTTAATTACTACCTTACATATAAAAAATCTTCAGTCTTAAAAACCGAAGATCATAATACCTTTATTATTAAGCAATATTTATAAATATTTAGCTGATATATTATTATTCTATATCAGCTAAATATGTACACTGTATACAAACATAGTTAATCAAGATATGACTATAATCTATAATTAAATAAATTTATTGTGTACACCTATATTTTGAAGACCTACATGAAATTACAGTAATATCAACACTTTACGATTTTAATGTGTACAATATTTTAATGTACAGTTTTATAGTGACAACCCATCATATGCTTTAATATAGTCTACATCAAAGCGTTTGTTTCCAGTTTTTTCTTCTACTTGCTCAATAGAAATACTTCCTTGTTGATCTGTAACTGTTGTATCTATTTCTTCCGCAGGAGATCTGCCAAATATCATGTACAATGCTACAGCAAGAAGAATTGTACCACTTGTTATTAAAGTTTTTACATCTTGCATTTTCATGTAGTAGGCCCCTCACAACTAATCATCTTTTCTTATACCTAATATTCGTATAAGTTGCTCAACTTATCACCCAGAGGACAAAAAGTTTCACGATGTTTCTATTGTAAAATATCAAGCTACTACATTCAAGCTATCACGTTGTAACAGCTACCCAATGATTTGGAGATACTTCTACAAGTTGGCTATTTTCTACCTCATAGTGAACTTTCACGTCTTCTGTATTCTCGGCATCATTATATTTCTGTTTCTCAATCTTCGGATCCGGAATTGGGATGGAACGTAATAATGCACGCGTGTATGGATGTTGAGGATTCGCATATAGCTCCTCACTTTCAGCCAATTCAACAATCTTCCCAGCATACATGACTGCTACACGATCACTAATATGCTTCACCATCGATAAATCATGTGCAATAAATAAATACGTCAAACCAAGTTTTTGTTGTAAATCTTTTAATAAATCAACAATTTGCTTTTGAATGGAAACATCTAGTGCTGATAAGGGCTCATCACAGACAATGAAATTTGGCTCAACCGCTAATGCTCTAGCAATTCCAATACGTTGTCGCTGACCTCCTGAAAATTCATGCGGATAACGCATGGCATGTTCTTTCTTCAAACCGACAAGTTCTAACAATTCCTCCACCCGTTGTAGTCTCTCTTCATGGTTCTTCACTAGGCCATGAATATCAAGAGCTTCCCCAATAATATCTAAGATTTTTTTGCGGGGATTTAACGATGAATAGGGGTCTTGAAAAATAATTTGCATATGGCGTCGCATGGCCTTTAACTGCTTTTTCGTTAGTCTCGTTACAGGAATCCCTTGATATAAGACCTCTCCATTTGTAGGTTGATGAAGCTGTAGGATTGTTCGACCCGTAGTAGATTTACCTGAGCCGGATTCGCCTACTAAGCCTAAAGTTTCACCTGGGAGTATATGGAACGATAAATCGTTGACAGCTTTTAATGTTTGGCCTCTGCCTAAGGAAAACTCTTTTGACAGATGTGTTACCTCGATCAAAGGTTTATCTCGATCAATACCTGGTTGAATATTTGATATCTCTTTTGGCTGCTTTTTTTCATGTAGCTTTGGTAGCGCATTCAATAATTTTTGGGTATACGGATGTTGGGCATTTGCAAAAATCTCTTCTGTTGTACCCTGTTCAACAATTTCTCCTTCTTTCATAACAATGAGACGATCACACATTCCGGCGACTACTCCCAAATCATGTGTAATTAAAATAATAGATGTGCCCATTTTCTTTTGCATATCACGCATCAATTTTAAAATTTGAGCTTGTATGGTTACATCCAGTGCTGTCGTTGGCTCATCCGCGATAAGCAGAGATGGATTACATGCAAGTGCCATAGCAATCATTACGCGTTGACGCATTCCACCTGAAAATTCATGGGGATATTGGCGATAACGCTCTTCTGCATCTCGAATTCCAACCAGTTTTAATAATTCAATGGTTTGATTATAGGCTTCTGTCTTTGACATGGACTGATGCTTGATTAAACTTTCGGCCACCTGATCACCTATTCGAATAGTAGGATTTGTAGATGTCATAGGATCCTGAAAAATCATGCTAATATCTTGTCCACGAATCGCTTCCATTTGTTTTTCAGCTAATTCAGTTAACTCTTGACCTTTAAACACAATATTGCCAGATTTCATAAATGAAGGTGGCGAAGGTAATAGACGCATAATGGAACGTGCCGTTACACTTTTCCCACTACCCGATTCACCCACAATTCCGAGTGTTTCACCTTTATTTAGATGGAAGCTGACATCTTTTACAGCTTCAAATTCTGTCTCTCCTGTGATAAAGGACACGCGAAGATTATTGATTTCTAAAAGCTTTTCACTCATTCGACCCATCCTTTTTAAAATTTGTGATTGACTTACTTTCGAGTATAATCCATACTTTACAATACTGATAGGAATTATACAATATAATGCTGAATATTTTATTTATGTTTGGAGGAAATGCATGGTTACTTCAAAAAATCATTTAAAATCTAAGGAATTTACTTTCTTTTCTATGATTTATCAAAAACTAATGCATCAAAAGCCTTACAAAATGATACTTTTTCTTTTAAGTGTTTTGGTTCATCCATTTACATACTTTATCTATCGGAAAAGAAAACATTTAAACACTTACGATCAGGCTTTTGAATTGCGTAGTCAACACTACATGGAAAATGATTTATTTGCTCAATGGCAGCAATCATTTGAACAGCAAGAAATAGCAAAATCCACCTTTTTTAAAGAAGCTGTATCATCGTCGCAAATACAGCAATTGGCGAATCAATTAGCCAATAGAAAGCTTCAACAGCAAGTAGACCAAGATTTACAAAAAGAGGGCATACAACAACTAACTTATGAACAATTTTTTAATCAGCAACTGAAAAACAAACGTTTTGTGGCTCTTACCTTCCTACCAGCTGTTTTATTTTATGTAGTACTAATCTTATTTGCGAACCCATTTCTGCAATTTATCATTGAAAGAATTTTACAAAGCTTCATTGTTATTGTTGGTGTGGCAACGTTAGTGTTTACGATTTTGTATCTATCACCTTTCGATCCAGCCAGAAACTTACTCGGTGTTGAAGCAACACCAGAGCAAATCGCGAACTTTAATCGAATACATGGATTGGATCTACCTTATTTATCACAGCTATGGCATTCACTATCTGGCCTATTTACTTTTGATTTAGGTACATCCTTTGCAGGTAAAGAAGACATTACGCACAGCATTGCCAATAAATTTCCTGTCACACTTGAAATAGCTGTATTGTCACTGTTAATGGCTGTCGCTATTGCCATTCCAGTCGGTATTATTTCAGCGGTTCGTCCAAATTCGTATTTGGATTATACATTTATGTTTATTGCTTTAATTGGTTTATCCATCCCAAGCTTTTGGCAAGGTTTAATCTTTATTTTAACGTTCGCGTTAAAGCTACAATGGTTTCCAGCGACCTATAACCCTCAAAATTGGTTATCTCTTATCATGCCAATTATTGTCTTGGGTACATCCATTACAGCATCCATTGCAAGGATGACAAGGTCGAGTATGCTTGAGGTGATTCACGAAGATTACATTATTACAGCTAAAGCAAAAGGGTTAAATGAATTTAAAGTGATTTCAAAACATGCCATTCGCAATGCCATGATTCCGATTATTACGGTGATTGGACTTCTTTTTGGAGGTATGTTGGGGGGCGCATCAGTTACAGAAAAGGTATTCAACATTAGTGGGATTGGTAGCTATATTGTTGATAAACAATTTATCCCTGATATTCCAGCTATTCTTGGGGGCGTTGTTTATATTGCTATCACTATCTCGATTGTCAATTTATTGATTGATATCATGTATGCCTTTTTTGATCCACGCATTCGCTCGAAAATGAAGAAGTCTTAAAGGAGGATCACCTGTGAAAAACATCTTACATGTCAAACTACTTTTGAAGATTACACAGGAATATGTCAATTCTCATTTTACTTTTGTCTTTTCCTTACTGTTTTCTTTACTATTTCTAGCCTATAGCTATAATTTTTCTACCCATAGCTGGCGACCTGTTGTACTACTCTTCTTTGTTATTTATGCAATTACTACGGCCTATGTGGCTTTTGTAAATTTACGACTTAAAAAAGATTTAGCAAAGTTTGGTGAAATCCAAAGAAGTACCCGTATTTTTGGCTATCCACTATTATTAACAGTACTTTCAGGCAATATTTTTTCTACATCTTTTGCTTTTATGCTTGTAGCAAAAAGAAAAACTGCAGAATATACTTTTGCTGCTTATGCCTTCATTACACAATTATTCATCATTGGTATTGCAGCATTGAACTTATTTAAACCATATGTAACAGATACCTTTTTAATTGCGATGGGTGTTTTCTTAGTACTCGCGCTTGTTTATATCGTGATGACAATTTTATGCATTAAATTTGTCACACCTACTGAGGCACCGAAATGGATGCTTATCCCAGGTATATTACTACTATTGGCTTCTTTCACTGGTAACCTATTTGCTACATTGCTTGGTTATAGTCTTATTCAAAAGGCTCGACAGGCAAACCCTTCTTCCATTGAGAAGTGGCAAAAAATATGGGAAAAGATTTTACGTAATACGATGGCCGTTTTCGGGTTATTTTTCATTATTTTAATGTTCTCATTATCTGTCACAAGTACTTGGACTTTTGACTATGACTTTGCTACAGAAAATAATTACGGTGCCCTGCTACAAACACCATCATTAGAATATCCTCTAGGCACAGATAATTACGGGCGAGATTTATTTTCCCGTATTGTATTTGGGGCACGAATTTCGTTAATCGTCGGATTTTTCTCAACGATTATTCCTGCATTGGTTGGAGGATCTTTAGGGGCGTTTTCGGGCTATTACGGAAAAACAACCGACAATGTCATCATGCGGAGCCTTGATATTTTATATGCCATCCCAGGTATTTTGTTAGCTATTGCTATTATTGCTGCATTTGGTGCTAACACGGTCAATCTTATTATTGCACTTAGTGTCGGGGCAATCCCAACCTATGCTCGTACAATGCGGGCAAATGTCATGCAACTAGCAAATTATGAATTTGTGGAATCTGCCAGAGCTTTGGGTGCATCTGATGCGGCTATTATTTTCAAGCACATTGTCCCTAATTCATTAGCACCCATGATTGTGAAAGCAACGCTTACGATTGGTGGCGCTGTAATTTCAACAAGTAGTTTAAGTTTTTTAGGGCTTGGTATTGAGCCTCATATCCCCGAATGGGGCAATATTCTAAAAGTTGGTAGTACGTACCTGGAGACACATTCGTATGTTGCTATTTTCCCAGGTCTTTGTATTATGCTTCTTGTCCTCTCCTTTAACTTCTTAGGAGACGGCTTACGAGATGCTTTAGATCCAAAAACAAATTAATCGGAGGTTACTATGAAGAAATTACTTGTATTTTTATTCGTCGCAGTATTAGCTTTAGCTGGCTGTGTACAAACAAAAACTGATGTAGAAGGCAGTAAAGATTCAAAAGATAATGACAAGAGCAATGGCAAGGTAGCTATTGAACTATTAGGAATGGCATCTTCTGAAGAAGATATGAATATTGTACGTGACCAATTGGTAAAAAATGGCTTTGGTGTAAAACTGAACATTCAACCAGACTACGGTTCATTCTCAGCCCAAAAAGAAGCAGGTAACTATGATCTTGCTCTATCAAGCTGGACGACAGTAACAGGTAACCCTGACTATGCTGTTCGTGGTTTATTTAAAACTGGTGGGGATTACAGTGTTGTTGCAGATTCAAAATTAGATGCACTAATCGATGAGGCAAGTACATTGACTGGCGAAGAAGCAGCGGCTAAATATAAAGATTTAGAGCAATTATTAGTATTAGATCAAGCTTATATTGCGCCTTTATATATTTCCAATAAGTATCAAGGTATCTACTCTGAATTAGTAAATCCTAAGACTGTACATTTACCAAAATCTCGTGCGCAAGTATGGGAAAAGATCGAATTTAATGATTCTGCTAAAAATGCTACTGAACCATTAATTTTACACCAAACTATTAATTCTCTTACTTCTCTTGACCCAATTAAAGGGAATGATGGTTCCATTAACACATTAAACACAAATATGTACGTTCGTCTTGTTAACTTAACGGACACTGATGACGTTGTATCAGATGGTTCATTATCTTATAACCATGTAATGGCAGATGGCAATCAAGAATATTACTTTATTTTACGCGATGATATTCATTTCGCCGCAGTGAAAGATGGTGCAGCAGTCGATACAGGTGATTTAGTATCTGCTGAAGATGTGGTCTTCTCATTAAACCGTGCCAAAGATGCTAATTCAGTGCCAGATCATCGTACTTATAGTATCCATGAAAATATTGAAACAGTAGAAATTGTTTCAGATTTAGCTGAGTTACAAAACAAAAAAGTATCTGGCTCTGATCAAACAGTTCTAGATGCACTATCACAAAACCTTCCTGCTTCTGTAGCTCAGTTAGCAAAGGATAAGGGTGCTGTCAATAATGCTTCAGGTTCATACCAAGTTGTTAAAATTACAACACCAACACCATTCCCACAAGTGTTAAACTATTTAGCACACCAATCTGGAGGTATTGTATCTGAAAAACAAGTAACAAGTATAAATACGTATGATGTGGCTAACTATGACCCTGACAAAGATATTGCCTACGGTGATCAAGCTACAGTAACTGAAGGATCAGCTACCTATAACAACCATCTTTATGCAAGTGGTCCTTACATTTTAGTAAAGAAAAATGATTATGAAGCACAATTTGTGAAAAACCCTGCTTACCGTGCTGGTAGTGAGTATGAACCAAAAATTGCGAAAATCAATGTTCGTTTCATCTCTGATGTCGATAGTGCTTTATCAGCATTACGTAATGGAGAAATTCATGTTCTTCAAACAGTGCCAGAAACGAAGCTGGATATTGTGAAATCTGATGGTAAATTAACATTAAATACTGCAGATAGCAATGCTGTATCTTACTTACAAATGAATACGTCTGGGCGTGCAGTTTCTGATTCTGCAGACTTACGTAAAGCGATTCTATACTCCATTAACCAAGACGAGTTCATTAGCTATTACCAAAGCAATAAAAAGCCTGCTGTATCAACTGTATCCCCTTTAGTTGACACTGGTTTAAAACTCGAAGCCGATAGCGAAAAAGTAAAAGAATTTTTAAAAGCGTATAACGATAAAAAGTAATAAAAGAATTTTATACAAAATAGAGCCTTCTCAAAATTTGAGAAGGCTCATTTTTATAGTAGAAACTCATTTTATATTTCATTATGTGATTTTGGTTTTGGGCCTAGCTCTTCCGGTTCAATATCCGCAAATGTTTCGCCTTCTTCTTCTAAATCACGCATACGGTGAGCAATACGTGAAGCCGCGGAGGCCGCAATACTGCCAACTAAATCATCTAAAAACGTATTAACATGATGTCCAGGTTCTGTGTCTAATTTTTTAATAATCCCTATTTTTTGCTTGTCTAAATGGCCAAAAGTAGTTACTGCAATGCTGCCATATGTAAATACAGATCCTAGTGCGATCGTTTCGTCCACACCAAATAAACCTTCATCAGATTCTATAATTTGCTGTAATGGTGATGATAATAATTTTTTCTCTGCTAGCTCATCTAATTCAATTCCTACTAATAGTGCATGTTGCACTTCTCGTTTACGCAGTACACGCTCAACCGAATGAACACAATGATCCAGTGTTAAACCTTCATTATAGGTTTTTTGCATTTCGTAAACAATTTTTGCGATATCCTCTATCGCCACACCTCTACGAATTAACGCGGCATGAGCTGCCTTCGCTACTTCATCAGAGTGCACACGAATACTTTTATTATGCATAACTACCCCTCATTTCGATTTTATTGCTAGTATAGTGCTAGCCCAACCTATTATACCTTTACTTTCGTAATATGGTACAATTTTGTTACAAACACAAGAAGGAGTGTCATCATTGGATAAGGGAACAGTACAGGATTTAACATTCTATAGTGAAGCATTACAGGAAGAATTACAGCTCTATATTTATGTTCCTGCAAATTATTCTCCACTATATAAATACAACATTCTAATCGCATCAGATGGTAAAGATTATTTCCAGCTTGGTGGAATTACAAAGCTAGCAGATGAACTGATTGATGACTATGAAATCGAAAATTTAATTATTGCATTTGTTCCTTACAAAGATATTGACGATCGACGTCAAAAATATATTCCTAGCGGTGAGCAGCATGAAGCTTATCTTCGCTTTTTAGCACATGAGCTAGTACCTTATTTGGACAACGAATTTGCTACTTATCAAATGGGTATGAGCCGTGGAGTGATTGGAGATTCGATGGCTGCTACAGCTTCCTTAATGGCCGCATTAAAGTATCCAAGTATTTTCGGCAAGGTCATTCTACAATCACCATACGTGGATGATGGAGTTTTAAAGGCTGTTGAAAATTTCAAAGATCCAGGGGCCATTTCTATATACCATATAGTCGGTAAAGGCGAAGACCAAGTTGTTACAATGGATAAATCTGTGAAAGATTTTTTAACACCTAATCGTCAGCTCCATGATCTCATGATTAGCAAAGGGTTCTCTACATTTTATGACGAGTTTGATGGCAATCATACGTGGAAATATTGGAAACCAGACCTTCGACGTGCATTAATTGAAAATTTTAATTAATATGGGTGATTAAATTACGAAAAGTGAATTTTCTGTTATACTTAATTAGAAAAATTGTTTATTTTCGGGAGGTAATGGACTATGAAGTACGGTATTGTGGCATTTCCATCAAAAAAATTGCAAGATTTAGCGAACACTTATCGCAAACGATATGATCCTCATTTTGCGAAGATTACACCGCATATGACGTTAAAAGACAGCTTCGATGCGTCTGAAGAAGAGATTCAAACCATCGTTAAGCAATTAGATGAACTTGCTGCTAAATATGCGCCTTTAAACATTCATGCATCACGCATCAGTTCGTTTTTCCCTACAACCAATGCTATTTATTTCCGCATTGAACCAACTGAACAATTAGCAGCTTTCCAACACGAAATTCAAGAAAAAATTCCTCATGGGGAAACGAAACATGTATTTGTTCCTCATATTACAATCGCTCAAAAAATGTCGGCCTCTGAGCATGACGACATCTTTGGTCAATTACGTATGACTGGCGTAGATGAAAAAGATACAATTGATCGCATTCATCTTCTATATCAATTAGAAGATGGCTCATGGACAACATACGAAACATTCCGTTTGTCTGGAGCTGAGTGATTGTTGTATAACGTTAAGATTGTTGAAACAAAGCAAGAACACGATGATGCGTTTGCTGTACGCAAAAAAGTATTTGTTGAAGAACAAGGTGTTCCACTCCATCTGGAATGTGATGCTGAAGATGCAACTGCAACGCATTTTATTATGTATGATGATGATGAGCCTGTAGGAGCAGCACGTTTACGTAGTATTGAAGACAATACAGCAAAAATTGAACGTGTTTGTATTTTACAATCTCAACGAGGTAAAAAACTTGGCGCTTTAATTATGAAAGAAATGGAAAAATACGCCATTTCGATCCATATGAAAACATTAAAACTTCATGCGCAAAGCCATGCCATTCCATTTTACGAAAAGCTTGGCTATGCGGTAACTTCACCAGAGTTTATGGATGCTGGTATTCCACATCGAGCAATGGAGAAACAAATCTAATGAAAGGGTGTTACGATACTGCACAATGTCGTAACACCCTTTTTTTAAACAAGAATCCGCTTGCCACCATTTATCTACTCTATCGTAACAAGCTACTCTGCCAAGTAGATATGCCATGCGCTACTTCATCATTCTAGTGATTTTATCAAAATCTAGTGATGCTCCATCTTGAATAATAGATTGTACTAATTTATCTTCTAACTCTTGTGTGATGGATCTGTTAGATATCTTAGCAACACGTCGTACAATTTTTCTTACTTGTTTTTCACTTGTAAAATCCGCATGTTGAATGGCATTGGCTAATGCGAAGATTTCATCCATCGAAACACCTGTTTTTTGCTCAATTGAATTAAATAACGAGCGATGCATGTTTTCCCTCCTATCATTAAAACTCAAATTGACCTTGCGACTTGCACGAAGCATTCACAAATGGTGGAGGCCTTAACTTTATTTAGATATGTAATCACTCTAAATAAGAGTTAAAGCCTTTACTATGTGTTCATCAAATTAGATGTAAGTAGCGCCAACGATAATTAAAAGAATAAATAGAACAACAATTAGAACAAATGTTGAACCATAGCCAGAGTTGTTGCCTCCACAATAACTATAGTTGTTGCCCCCGCAATAGCTATTGTTCCACCCACCAACATTATTTCCATACTGTTGTGAGCACCAGCCTTGATATCCCATAAAAGCACCCCTCCCTTCTACAACCTATAATATGTTTTCGTTGTAGAAATGGGAGGGGTATTCGTCTAGTCGATATTTCCTTTAGGCTTAAAAATTAATGCACCAATAAAGCCGAAAACAATGGCGGCACTTATTCCTGAACTTGTTACTTCAAACATTCCTGTTAATACACCGACAAGTCCATGTTTCTCCGCTTCAGCCATTGCCCCGTGTGTTAAAGAATTACCAAAAGAGGTAATGGGCACTGTAGCACCTGCGCCAGCAAAGTCAATTAATGGTTCATATAATCCCATGCCATCTAATATGGCGCCGAGGATTACAAGTGTACTTAATGTATGGGCGGGTGTTAAATTGCCGACATCCATTAATAATTGACCTATGACGCAAATAATGCCTCCAACAATAAATGCAAATACAAATGTCATCACCATAATTTGTGCCTCATTTCATAGTAATTTCTATCGCATGTGCCGTACATGGAATCGTCTCTCCTTGTTGATAAGACAATGGAGATAATAATGCCCCTGTCGCCACCAATAATACGCGTTTATAGCTACCTGCTCGCATCTGCTGAATAACGTAACTAAAAAAAACAGCAGCCGAACAGCCTGCTCCACTTGCCCCAGATTGGAATGCTTCATCTTGTCCATAAAATTCAGCGCCTGCATCGCGTAACAATGTCAATTCCTCATTTTTAACACCATTTTCAACAAGCATTCCTTTCAAGAGCTTTAAGCCAAGCTGGCCTAAATCGCCCGTTAAAATTAAATCATAATGATATATTTTTTGATTGCGTTGTTGTAAATGTGATTGAATCGTTTGAAAGGCGGCAGGTGCCATTGCAGCGCCCATATGGAAAGGATCATCCATGCCATAATCAACGGACTTTCCAATTGTGGCGGCTTCAATAGAAGGATACTCTTCACGATGTTTACCGATTAGTGCATAACCTGCAGCTGTTACAGTCCATTGAGCGGTTTTTGGCTTTTGTGCACCATAATTGATGGGATAACGAAATTGTCGTTCTATTGCATTATGCTGACTTGATGCACCAGCCAGTGAAAAATTAGCAGCTCCTAGCTCTGTTAGTAGGCATGCAACAATGGCGGAAGACACTGAGGTTGCACATGCAGAGAATAAGCCAATAAAAGGGATCTCCAAATCTCTCGCTGCAAAATTGGTCGGTGTCATTTGATTCACCAAATCCCCACCCATAAAATAATCAATATCTCCACTTTGTACACCAATTTTTTTCATGGCAGCATCACAGGCTTCTTCAATCATTTTACGATGCCCTTGTTCATTGGTTTTCATTTGCCAACGTTCATCATCATAAACAGCATCGAAATACTGACTAAAAATACTTCGATTCTCTAACGGACCTGCTACAACTCCACCTGCTAGTAGGGATGGTTTCGATTGGAAAATGATTACCATGAAACCACTCCTATCGTTACGAGAATATATTTAATAAGTGCTACGAAAAATGCTGATACTACCCCAAATAAAACCACCGATCCTGCTAATTTAAATAAATTTCCCCCAACTCCTAATACTAAGCCTTCTGATCTATGTTCGATAGCTGCGGAAATAACGGCATTACCAAATCCAGTTACTGGCACAGCTGAACCTGCCCCAGCAAATTGGCCAATTCTTTTATATAGGCCAAGGCCTGTTAACAGCATGGCAAAGAACACCATCGTTGCTACTGTTGGATTCCCCGCTGTCGCTTCTGTAAAATTGAAAAAAATAATATAAAAAAGGGACACAGCTTGGCCAATTGCACAAATAAGACCGCCAACAAAAAACGCCTTTGCTACATTTTTTAAATAAGGTGGCTTTGGTGTAACGTTTTGCTCCAACTGCTGATATTGCTCTTTTTCCATTTATGTCTCCTCCTTGGCAAGGTCTTTAAGTTCGGTAATTTTATCGTTCAATTTATTATCTTCAATCTGATCCTTTTTTATTTTATTGGCTTCATAAAAAATTTTATAATCAGCTGAGACAAACACATCTTTATTTGGGTATTTCTCTTCAAATTTCTTTTGCAACTTTTTCTCTAACTTAGCCTTTTTCCACTTTTCCCATGGTTTAATTTGTACTGCAACAAGCATACTATCGTCATAATAGATAACCGTTGAACGTTCAACATAGTCCTCTTCTTTTATAAGAGCTTCGACTTCACTTCCATTTTGAGATGGACCATAGACGATAAATTTTTCTTTTTCAGCACAACCATTTAACAGCATTAAAACGACTAAGAGAGGTAACGTCATTCCAAGTAGCCTCAAGTTTTACCCTCCTTTTCTTTAAAGTTTCTCCACACATAAAAAAACTATTCATATATACGAAAGCCCGAGTCCAGTTTTCAAAAGTACATATTGTAGAAGTAGTAACAAGGAAAGGAGGTGACAATATGGGTTGTGGTAAGCCAACAAATCCTATTGGACCAATCCATTCAGCAGGCTGCGTTTGTGACGTAGTGCGCGCTATTTTAGATATTCAAAATCAAGCGGTGCGAGATGAGTGTTCTCCATGTACAGCTAACTGTTTCTTAGAACCACTAGGCGGGATTGTTAGTCCTGCACGCTCTCAAGCAGATACACGTGTATTCATGTTAATTACAAAAGATGGTACTCCTTTCAAAGCATTCTTTAATTCTCCAACAGCAGATCCTTGTATTTGTACATCCGTATTCTTCCGCGTAGAAGATATGTTTGATGAGTGTTGTGCGACTTTACGTGTTTTAGAACCTCTATGTACATTCGATTCTAGTGAAAGTACAGTAGATTTATTAAGTCGTGACGGCTGTTGCGTAAATATGAAAAAAATCTGCAAAGTGGATGATTGGAACTCAACAGATAGCTGTATTACTGTAGATTTATCTTGCTTCTGCGCTGTACAATGTATCGCTGATGTTGACTTAGGGATTTGTGACTAATTTCTTTCACCTTTGACACACACACATAAAAAAAAGTGTACAGCATCCTCTGCTGTACACTTTTTTTATAATGTTGGCAATTGTCTTCCACGCCAAAGTACTGTTTGTATATCTTCAAAATAAATGATTTCCTGTGTCTTTAATTCTAGTGAGGTAAGCATTAAAGAATCGCTTTGTACGTCTGAGGCAGAACCAGTTAATTTTCTACCATCTTTTAAACAAACTAAAAGCGGTTGATAGGCTCTCTGACGAAATGGTTTTTCTAAAAATTGAAGTTGTTTTAGTAAATACGGATCCATTTGCACATCTTTCACAATTTCTTCTTCCTCTTCAACTATTTGTTCTGTGAAAGTGTTGTCCTTTACGTATACAGATGTGCTTTCATCCAGATCAAGTTCATGTAACACCTTAGAAATATTTAAAAAATACGATGGTGATTTTATAAACAAGCGTGGCTCTTGATCCACATTACTCATTTACTCACTTCCCTTTTTTCCATACAATATGCGAAAGAGGGCCATTTGGTTCTTAGCCTATTTGACTTAAGAAAACAGATGCTAAACCTAAGTAAATTAAAATACTTGTAATATCATTTAAAGTTGTAATAAACGGGCCTGAAGCCACAGCTGGGTCTATTTTTAGTCGGTGCATTAACAACGGTATAAATGAACCTGCCAATGTAGCTACCAAAATCGAACCACAAAGCGCTGCACCTACCAACATGCCTAAAACCAATTCTTGTTTCCAAAAATATACGATACCAATGACAATTAAACCACAAACAATTCCTGACATTAAGCCTGTGCCCGCTTCTCGTAGAAGTAATTTGAATTTACTATGTTCTTCCACGTCCCCTGTAGCGATACCTCGAATTGCTACGGCCAAAGCTTGTGTTCCACTATTTCCTGAAGTTCCTGAAATCAATGGAATAAAGACTGCTAATAAAGCAACCTTATCTAAAGTATCCTCAAATTGCCCCATTAAATTTGCTGTTAGCATGCCTAAAAAAAGTAGTACCACTAACCAAGGCAAACGTTTTTTAGCAGCTTGGAACGATGTTACATCAAATTTATCCATATCGGAAATACCGGCTAACTTAGAGTAATCCTCAGATGCCTCTTCATCAATAACGTCAATAATATCATCGACTGTGATAATCCCAAGTAATTCACCTTTATCATCAATAACAGGTGTCGCTAAGAAATTATAATCCTTCATAATATGTGCGACCTCTTCTTGGTCATCCCCTACATGTACCATGACGACACGTTCATTCATAATCGTACGAATAAGTGTATCCTCTTCAGCTATAATTAAATCTCTCAACGAAATAACACCCGTCAAGCGGTGCTCTTCATCCACTACGAAAATATAATAAATAGTCTCTGCATCTGGTGCTTCTTTACGTAAAATCGCCATTGCTGAACGCACTGTAGAGTTTTCCGGAATAGCCACATATTCAGTTGTCATGATGGATCCAGCTGTATATTCATCATAGCTTAGCAGCTCGTTAATTTCTTCTGCCGTTTCTTCATCCATCATTTCCAGATAGCTTTCTCGTTGCTCCATATCCAGTTCATTTAAAACATCTGCAGCATCATCTGCATACATATGAGAAAGCATTTCTGCCCCATAAGATGGATCCATTTCTGCAAGGTATGCTTTATACTCATCATCTTCTATATCGATTGCCTCAAAAATATCAGCCATTTCTGTTGGAGACAAGAACGAATAGATGATTTTCCTTATGTCAGGTTCCACCTTTTCGTAAAACGTTGCCTGATCATATGGATGAAGCTCTAAAAACTCATCACGGAATGCGTCAATATTATGTGCTTCGAGCATCTCTCGTAAATGTGCTTCGTCAAATTGCACATCATCCTTTTCATTTCTATCCTCTATCATGCTTGTCCCCTCCTTCCGAGCTATCAATCATTGTTATGGGCAATGCCCGTAAATCTACCTTCTATATAATAGAGTGTATTATACCCTTTCTGCAAACCCTTTTTTGTATATTTTCACGAGGAAGTGTATTGCCTTCTATATAATGGAATTTCGTTCATAAAACCATGACAATTCTATTTTACTATACCCTACATTCGTAATAGTAAAGTGAACAAGGTGTAAAGAAAACTTCTCACTCTTTATTTAATATCAAAAATGATAAGGAGATGCCCGTTGTGCGAACATCTCCTTATCATAATTTTAAGCGGAAGATCCTTTAAGTAAACTTTGCATATCTTCACTAAGTATACTTGTGAACTGCAAATGCTCACTTGTTAAGGGATGTGTCATTGTTAAGGACACACAATGTAGTGCCTGTCGGTCTATATGAAGTCTACTTCCTCCATACAGGTCATCACCAACAAGTGGATGACCTATATACGACATATGTACACGAATTTGATGTGTACGTCCTGTATGCAATCGAAGTTGTACATGTGTCATAGGTTCAGCCTCAAAATAAAAACGTTTTAACACGGTTACATCTGTATGCGCATATTGTCCATCCTCACGGACTTCTCGCTCGATAATGCTCGTTTCTTTACGTCCAATAGGTGCCATGATAGATTGGATATCCTGGTAAACATGTCCGTGGACAATCGCTTCATATTGCCTTGAAATTTCCCCATTACGCTGTGCCAAGCCTGTTAAATGATGAATGTGCGCATGCTTAGCAATACAGAGTAAGCCTGAAGTATCTCGGTCAAGCCTCGTAATAATATGAGCAGTGGATGCTAATCCTTGCTGCTGAAAATAGCCGCAAACTAAATTGGCAATACTGTTGGTTGGGTGTTCACGTGAGGGAATCGTGCTTTGATGAGCTGGTTTATTTAACACCAAGATTGTATCATCTTCATATACAATAGCCAAATTGCCATGTTCGCTAGCAAGCCCTTCACTCTTTTCTTCAGGAGGAAATGTCACTACCACACAATCACCAACCTGAAGGGCGTATCTCACATTACGTTCGATACCATTTACTGTTAATAACCCTCCGTCAAACTTTATTGCTGTTAATGCTCGCTTAGAAATACGCCATTCTTGTAGGGCTTCTCGTAATAATTGGCCCTCTTTCTCAGCTGTAAATTGCAGTGTAAATCTTGTATCCATTTTATTCATTTGCAACAAATGATTCATGCACACGTTCCCAAAATGGGAATGGGCGGAAACGGGCGAAACGTACTCTTTCATTTGCTACATTAAATACAATTGCCTTTACATCACCCTGTGTAATTTGTAAATGGTCAACGGTCATATTAAAGTTTTGATCATTTACTGGACGTAACACACAATGATGGTGGGCAGGTAAAATTAATGGAGAACCAACTGTCCTGAACACACGATTATTAATCGATGCGATTTCAGTAATTTGAAGTGCAGCTAATGTTGGATGGATGATTGCTCCTCCAAGTGCTTTATTATAGGCTGTACTACCAGAGGGAGTTGACACGCAAAGACCGTCTCCTCTGAAGCGTTCAAATTGATTACCATTTAGCTCAACATCCATAACAAGTGTTACATCTGGCGATTTAATTGTTGCCTCGTTTAAAGCTAGATACGTATTCGATTCTGCATTATGATGCTCTACTTTCACTTCTAACAATGGATATTCCACCACATTAAAATCCTTTTTAGCAATGGACAAAACTAACTTTTCTAATTCAGATGGTTTCCAGTCTGCATAAAACCCTAGATGTCCTGTATGGATACCAACAAATGCAACTTGATCTAATAAATGAGAATATCGATGAAAGGCATGTAAAAGTGTGCCATCTCCTCCAATAGAGACCACGATTTCTGGTGCTTCTTCATCATAAGTTAAGCCAAAATCCTGTAAGTATGTTTTAGCTAGCTCCATTAGCTCATTGGATTGTGCATCTCGACGTGATTGAATCGCAAATTTCATTATGAGTCACGCTCCTTCTCCGATAGTAAATTGGGATTCGATGCTTCCTTGTATTCGCTGAAATATGCCTGTGCTTCTTGAATTTCACTACGAATAGATGACATTTCCTCATCCAAGCGAAATGCTGCCTCAGCTGCACTTTGCAAGCGATTTTTAATTTCCTCTGGGAACATGCCCTTATATTTATAATTTAAAGAATGCTCAATAGATGCCCAAAAATTCATAGCGAGTGTTCGTATTTGGATTTCGGCTAACACTACCTTTTTCCCCTGAATCGTTTCAACAGGGTATTCGACGATCATATGGTAGGAGCGATAACCACTTGGCTTATTATGTGTAATATAATCGCGTTCTTCCACTACACGCATATCTTTTCGTTGACGTATAAGCTCCGTTACTGTAGCAATATCATCAACAAATTGACACATAATCCGGAGACCAGCAATATCTCCAAGTTCATCACCAAGTTGTTTAGATGGCTCGAATGCTAACCCTTTTTCCAATGTTTTATCATATATACTTGCTAAAGGCTTTACACGCCCTGTTACAAATTCGATAGGTGAATTGGCATTAACAATACCAAATTGCGAACGCATGCCCTTTAATTTTACTTTTAGTTCATCTACTGCTTGTTTATAAGGACTTAAAAATATTTCCCATTGTCCCATCGCAAAAACCTCCCGACATTCGGTATCGAACACCGTCTGTTCGTTTTGTCTTTCTATTCAGCGAGAAATGCCTTGAAGTGTTGTTCCACTGTTTGGACAAATTCTGCCCCGTAATTGAAATTTCCTTCAATATTATACACGAGCATTTCCAATTCATCGTAGAAATTTGTAAGCTCTATTGCTTCTTCACTTATTCGTAGTATTGGATCTTTCTTTTTTTGTAAAATATGTACAAGATTCTCCCAACTACTCGGTGGAAAACGCAAGTAATGATAGTCTTCACCTGCATCCAGTAAATAAATAAATGCAAAATCATCTGAATCTGCAATAAGTTGTCCAGCAGGTTTTAACTGTAAATTTCCTTCATTGTCGTTTAAACTAAAATGAAGTTGATCTTGTTCAAAATTCGATGTTTCTATTGTATAAATTTTACGCACGTGCGGTTCCCCTTTTCGTTGTACTCTTCCTCTTATTTTAGCACACAGGGTAAATAGTTGCAGTGTGTAAATGTTAAATCAAGCGAAACAGCGAATGAAAAATAAAAAATAAATAGGTGAATATAAATGACACAAGAAATTGAAATCGAGTTTAAAAATCTCTTAACTAAACAACAATACGAGCAACTATTACAAGATTTTCACATTAGTAAAAATGCTATTCATCGTCAAACAAATCATTATTTCGACACACCAACACAGGCTATTCGAAACCTACAAAGTGGGCTGCGTATTAGACAAATTGGAGATTATTATGAATGTACACTCAAGGAAAAAAATGCCGAGCATGCTCACCTTGAAACTACGGATGAATTAACAGCGGCACAAGCTCAGAAAATGCTGGAAGGCGAAGGTTTTTATGCTCAAGAGGTCGCGAAAAAACTTGCCATTCACAACATTCTTTTAGAACAATTGCAGGTGTTCGGCTCCCTCACTACAGATCGTGTCGAAATTCCTTATAAAGAGGGGCTTCTTGTTTTTGATCATTCTTACTATTTGCAGTGCGACGATTATGAGGTAGAATATGAAGCAAAAGATGCCATAAAAGGAAATGCAATCTTCGACGATTTTTTACAACAATATGGTATTACAAAGAAAGCAACTGATAAGAAAATCGCTCGCTTTATGAAGGCTTTACAAAGGCAAAATCCATAATAGTATAAAGGAAGGTGACTAACTTCTTGGATATTCAATCACTAAAATCTTTACTGGAAATTCAAGCATTACAGACACTTGGATCTGCAGAAAGTTCATCAACAAACCCTTTGACAGACAATCAATCTATTTTTTCTGACATGATTAATGAAATATTAGGTGAAGCTTCGACTGCTAGTAATGCCAAATTATCTAGCTTACTAGGTGTTGGCACAGAAAATGCTGATTACTTCAATCAGCTGACTCATACATCAGAAAGTTCACTTGAGTCACTGCTATACAAAGGTTCTAATGCTGTGTTCATCCCTGAATCCGTTAAAAAGGCATTGGCAAACTCTTATGGGACTACTAAACTCGATTCCTTTGTTTCGGATGATGTTATTGGCTCAACTGCCTATGCAAATTCATTGGCAGGGGCAGATCAATATACTGCTATTATCGAAAAGGCCTCAGCTACTTACGGTGTGCCTGCGAAGCTTATTGCTGCAGTGATAAAGCAAGAATCTAATTTTAATCCATCCGTAGTTAGTCATGCAGGGGCGCAAGGATTAATGCAATTAATGCCTCAAACAGCACAATATCTAGGGGTTACAAATGCCTTTGACCCAGAGCAAAATATAATGGCAGGTGCAAAATATTTGCGTCAAATGCTAGATAAATTTAATAATGATCCTACACTAGCATTAGCTGCCTACAATGCTGGCGCTTCTCGTGTCACAAAATATGGAGGCATCCCTCCTTTTAAAGAGACACAGAATTATGTCAAAAAAGTGATGAATTACTTCACAGTGTAATCGCATTATTCCTGTTATCTATCTCTATTCCAACAAATTTCACCCATTGTGGTGAAATTTGTGCTTTTATAGCGAACAACAATTCGAAAGAGCTCTTTGTTTGTGAAAACGAAAAGACGTTGATAGAATGAAGGTAGTCACAAGAAATTCACATTTTGATGATGACGGAGTATACAAATGGAACTTTACGATATAAAGAATTAAAGGAGCATATAACTTATGAGTCGAAAATACACTGTTCCTTATGAGGAGCTGGGAGCTGAAAAACTGGAAGAGCTTATTCTTGCGTTCTATAAAAGAGTTGCTCAGCATCCTGATCTTATTCCAATCTTTCCAAAGGATTTGACAGAGACAGCCCGTAAGCAAATTCAATTTCAAACACAGTATTTAGGTGGACCAAATCTCTTTACTGAGGAACATGGACATCCAATGATGCGTGCACGTCATATGAATTTTCCGATTACACCAGACCGCGCACAGGCTTGGCTGGAATGTATGTCAGAAGCTATGGATGAAGTAGGTTTGGAAGGGAAGTTCCGTGAAACTTATTATCAACGTTTAGTATTAACAGCTCATCACATGGTTAATACGCCTAATGACGATGAGGGGGAATTGTTACGTGAATAATATTCAAATGCTACAAGAACCAACGCCAACGATTTCTACTGCAAATAAGCCTATTGAATTGTATATTTTCGTAGATCCACTTTGTCCAGAAGCTTTTAGTATGCAAGCTGTGCTTCGTAAATTACAGCTTGAATACAACCATTACTTCACTTGGCGCTTTGTTTTAAGCACTGAGCTTACTTCTTTAAACTGCTTAAGTAAGCGTGTAAAGGGTTGTATATCAGGCATAGAGCTAGATATTAATCATCCTGTATTACCATCTATCGCTATTAAAGCGGCTGAATTACAGGGAAAACGTGCAGGCGCACGCTATTTGTCGAAATTACAAGAATATGTATTACTAAACCATCAAGATGTAAACTCCTATGCTACACTTTTGAAGATCGCAGAGGACATTCAACTAGATATGAATGAATTTACTGTTGACTTTGGTTCAAAGGAAGCTGCCCGCGCTTTCCAATGCGATTTATACATCAAACTTGAAATGGAAGTTGACGAAGTACCCAGCATTGTGTTTTTCAATGAATGTATTGAAGATGAGGGACTAAAGGTTAGTGGTAGCTATACCTATGAAGTTTATGAACATATTTTACAAGAGATGCTGAACGAACAGCTTGTGCGTCAGCCGTTACCATCAATAGAGGACTTATTTTCTAAATTTCATACACTTTCTACAAATGAAATAGCATTTATCTATTCATTAACAGAACAAGCAGCTGAGCGTGAACTTAAGAAGCGTATGCTGCAACAAAAGATCGAACGAATCCAGACAACTCACGCTACTTTATGGCGTCTTAAATAATAAACTTTAGGGACTTAACTAATCATTAGTTGAGTCCTTATTTTATTGTTTATAAAACAAAGAAACGCCTCTATCCTCGACCGATAGAGACGCTTCTTTTTCACAAAGGGGATGGGAGAAATGTTCACGTTCAAACAAAGGGGTGTATGTTTGTTTTGTGATTTATTTCACAAGAATTACTCTATCATGGAATAATATATTTAGCAATGAATCCAATACTAGATTCACAAATTTGTCAAATAGAAAGCGATTTCAAACAGTATTTTTCCAAGATGCACACTTTTAAACTATTTAGAAATCAAAAAAAATCATTATTCTTTCCTTTCAAATTACACTGACAATAAAAAAAATCGAGCTATAGGAACATTCCTACAGCCCAATTAATTAGTTATTCAACAATAATTTTTCTAATTCATTTAAACGCTCTTCAAATACTTTACAAGCATCCTCGATTGGCTTTGCAACGTTCATATCAACACCTGCTGCCTTTAATACTTCAATTGGGAAGTCAGAGCATCCTGCTTTTAAGAAGTTATTAATATAACGTTCTACAGCCGGTGCACCCTCCTCTAGAATTTGTTTGCTCAATGCTGTAGCTGCTGATTTACCAGTCGCATATTGATAAACATAATAATTATAATAGAAGTGCGGAATACGTGCCCACTCTAAACCAATTTCCTCATCAACAACCATATCATCACCGAAGTATTTTTTATTAAGTTCATAATATACTTCAGTTAAGCGATCTGCCGTTAAAGATTCTCCATTTTTATCCATTTGGTGAATTAGATGTTCGAATTCAGCAAACATTGTTTGTCTGAAAACTGTACTTCTGAAGCCATCTAACCAATGATTTAATAAATAGATTTTTTGTTGAGGGTCATCAATTGTTTTGAGTAAATAGTCATTTAAAAGTTCTTCATTACATGTGGAAGCAACCTCGGCCACAAAAATAGAATAATCTCCATAAACAAATGGCTGATTGTTTCGCGAATAATAACTATGAACACTATGACCAAATTCATGTGCCAATGTAAAGAGATTATTCACATTATCTTGCCAATTCATTAAGATATAAGGATTCGTTCCATATGCGCCTGATGAGTAGGCTCCACTTCGTTTCCCTTTATTTTCTAATACATCTACCCAACGGTTATCTAGCCCGTTTTGTACGATGTTTTGATATTCCTCTCCTAATGGCGCTAATGCTTTTACTAAAATATCTTTAGCTTCGTCGTAAGTAACCTTCATTTCTACTTCTTTTACAAGTGGTGCAAATAAATCCCACATATGCAATTCATCCACGCCTAAAAGCTTCTTACGTAGCGATATATAACGTTGCATAGCAGGTAAATGTTTATGAATGGTTTCTACTAATTGATCGTAAACATTTTCAGGGATGAAATTATTAGACATTGCTGCTTCGCGCGCAGAACCATAATGGCGAATACGGGCACTCACATTATGTTTCTTGACATTCCCTGTTAGCGTAGCCGAGAATGTGTTTTTAAACTTGCCATATGTTTCGTACATGGCTTTAAATGCACCTTCACGAACTGAGCGTTCTTTGCTCTCTAAAAACTTAATATAGTTACCATGTGTAAGTTGTACTTCTTCTCCCTCTTCATTTTTCACATAAGGGAATTCCATATCTGCATTATTTAACATGCTGAATGTATTAGAAGCTGTGCCAGTTACCTCAGACATTTGGGCCAACAATGCTTCCTGTTCTGCTGGTAATATATGCGGACGCGCCATTGTAATTTCTTTTAATGATTGCTTGTATAATTTTAGGTCGTGATTTTCAGCTAAATAACTTTCAATTGTTTCTTCATTTAGCGCCAAAATTTCAGGTGTTAAAAATGATAGACCAGCAGAGATACTAGTCGCCAATGTTTGGATACGACTATTCATATCTTGATAAAAGCTATTTGTTGTATCTTGATCATAACGCATATGGGCATATGTGTAGAGCTTCATTGCACGTTCATAAATATGATCATGATACTGTAAAGCCGCTAACAAAGCTTGTGCCCCGTTTTTTAAAGTACCTGCATAGCTAGATGCTTTTTTAGCAAGCTCTGCAACTTCCTTAAATTCCTCTTCCCAAAGTGTATCAGTTGCAAAGATGTCCTCTAATCGCCATGTTAATTCTTCTGGTACTTCATTTCTTACCAAAACTTGATTACTGTTACTAGTCAAGTGTGCCAGCCCCCTTTATATGTGCTTTTTTCCTTTTACTCTCATATTTTCTCAGTATATTGTGGCAATTGCAAATAAATGTGCATACACTTGCTCACAAATATCCAGCAAGCCTGGATTTTGCTCATTGTCCTTTAGTAATTGACCATATTGTTGAATAGCCTTTACTGCTTGTCCAGTATCTTCTAATTGGTACTGCCATAAAAAATCTTGAATATGATTTTTTCCTAATTCATATGGTTCTAAGTCTAAGCGTTTACTAAAATGCAGCAGCAGCGTTTGCCATTCACTAGCGAACAAAGTGATCGCAGCCCCCTCTTTTACTGGAATACCGATATAGGAGGGCATTGTAGTAATGGAAAGGTTCATCTCATAACAACTTCTTAAAAATGAATCTTGCACACCCTTCTTACTATGTAGGAGGCGTCTATCTGCATATTGCTGGCATGCCCGTTTATATAGCTGCCAATACTGCCGAAATTCTTCTTGGGTAATGCTAGTTGGTAGGTAAAATGGAAAGCGCTGCTTATCCATTGAGATTTTCTGTACTTTACCTATAAAAGTATGCCCATGAACATGGAGGAGATTCGTCCAATAAACAAAATCGGCTGTTTTGGGGTTATAGGTCATTAAGTAAGGAAGGCCTGTTGTAGTTGTCATAAATGCATGTTGTTGTAATGGAGGAATTCTTATTTTTCTAATACCGTTGATTGCTTCTTTATTTTGAGGAGTCTGAAAGAGCCAAATTGCTTGTATGTTATTTTTTTCATAACCTATTGTCCGTTGATGCCATTTATTATGTGCGATTGAGCTACATTGAAATTCCAACGCGAAGTTGTTATTTGCTATTGTAACAAGCAAATCTGGACGCTGAGAAAGCTCTTTTAAAAATGGCTCCAACGCCACTTTATGCCCAAGCTTTTTTAGCCATTCGAACAATTGAATTTTTCCTTGTAAATGGAGTTTAGATTCACCTTCCGCAAATAACTGCGAACATTGATTTTGTGTGAGATGTGCAAAATGAGGGATATTATAGGAACCTATTTTTAATTGAACCGGTTCTAGACATTGAGGACAAAAAAACTTCATTGTGCGCCTATATTTCTGCAATGCTTTTCTCGTATATTGATATGGGTGAAAAAGCTGCTGTAGATTATTATAGGCAATTAGCATATCATCAGCTCCTTTATAGCCCACTATAGTAAAAATTGATTTCTCTCACAATTAAAAGCAGTTTTTTTCTTGAAATTTAAGAAATACCCTCATTTAGATTTAATATAAAAAAAGACCATAGTGAATCTCGATAACTTTACCGAGTTTCACTACAGTCTAAAAAATCAGGTCATCTATACTTACGCAAAATATTTACGAACTGTCTCAAAGCAATTAAATTCCATAATTTTTTCACCGTACTCCTCTAAACGATGAATCGTAAAATTAGATGGTGTTAAAAATTCTTTGATGACCGCATTTCGATCGTGACGGTTTAAATCCTCATCTGCGTTCCCAAAATCAACCACCAAATAGTACCAGCTTTCATATTTAAATAATGAGGAATCCACTAATTCGTCTGTCATTCGTTTTGCGACAGGGATTAACTCATCAATATCTTTAAATTTATATACATAAATGTCTGTATCCATAAATAATTCTGATTCATCCATGTCACCAAATTGAGTTAGTTGGCTAAGAAGATCTTCCCCAACTTCATCGAATGGTGCAAACATATCTTTGTGTTCATCATAATTCGAATGACCATCTAATGTTTCACCGTCTTTTAAAATATGTGCACGTGTGACAATGATTTCTAAGCCAACTTCAGATGCATTGATATGAATCCAAATCGGACCTTCTACATCAAAATAATCCTCCGTATTTACTTCATCAATCATATCCCAAAAAAGCTGTTCGCCCTTCGCTCGATTGTACCAGATTTCTTCACGACTATAGCCGCGATCCTCTATATCATTGTACGTAATAAAGAGCTTGAGCGTATTTTCATTTACACGTTCGATGTCCACTAGACCTCATCTCCCTTCACTGTCATATGTCGAAAAACAGTTTTGTTTCATTAGTATGCTTTTATTCTTTGTTTTTAATCTTCATACTGCATTTGTTTTTCAACCTTTGACCACACCAGTAAAACCACAAGAGCAACTGCAAACGTCATCAAATTTTTTATTCACAGTTGTCTCTAACTCTATTGTATGCTGTTCTGTCATAAAATGAAAAGGATATACACCGTTTCACAGAAGTTATTTGAATTATTGAAATTGTAGTAAACTATTTAACTTAAATCAAGTTTAACATACTTTAACGGAAATATATGACTTTCCCCTATTAATTATTATACTTTATATAGAAGGTTTTACATAAGTAAAACATAAAAAAATAGATGTCACAATATGCATATCACATCTGTAACATCTACTACTTATTTTATTCAGAATAGATAGGATTAATTCACCATTCGTTGTGCTTCTTGTAGCTGGTATGCTCGAACTTTTCGAGGTAAGAAACGACGAATTTCATCTTCGTTATAGCCAACTTGTAGACGTTTTTCATCAAGAATGATTGGTCGACGTAATAATCCAGGATATTCCTGTATTAATTCATATAACCGTTGTAATGGTAAACTTTCCACATCCACATTGAGTTTTTGGAATATTTTTGATCGGGTAGAAATGATTTCATCTGTACCGTCTTCAGTCATACGTAGAATTTTTTTTATTTCACTAATACTTAGTGGTTCAGAAAATATATTACGTTCTGTATATGGGATTTCGTGCTCCTCTAACCATGCTTTTGCTTTACGGCATGAGGTACAACTTGGTGATGTAAATAGAGTTACGATCATTCGTCCTGACACATCCTTTCATTTTGTAATCATATCTATAAACCAGTGTGTTAAATTAGAATTAATGTAATGTAAAATACACAGTACCATTATACAGCACTCAGCTGTTTTTGAATATAGTTCCAAATAAAAAAAAGAATGAACCCCTCACTAAATTTTCTGTCTTTTTATACAGGTTTTAATGTCCATACTTTTTCACAACCTTATGAGCTACTACTACTATTCCCACATTAAGTGTATTTTAAACATCTTTTCACGTCTCTTAGTTGTTCTCATTTATCCAAAATAAACGAGAAAATTGTCAATTCGACGTGTACACCTTAAGATAATTTTAATAAAAAAGTTTTATTTTATAACAAAATTACACAACAAAAAAAGCATATAATTTTTTCTAAAAAAAAAACACCGTCAAAAGTCTGACTTTACACAATGAAATCTTTATAATATAATTCAATGCAATAAAATCAATTTGAACATAAATTGAGAAAAACGCTGACGAAGAGTAGTACATATGTAAGTACACGTTTAGAGAGTCTGTGGTCGCTGCAAACAGATCGTGGGACATATGGAATGGACTTCCGAGTTAGCTTTGTGAACGTTTCAAGCACTTGAAGCTATTAGCAAAGCTCGTCCCTTCACGTTACGAAGCAGAGTGGCCGTTAAGGCAAGCTGGGTGGTACCGCGGATTCAAACATCATTCGTCCCTTCATTAGAAAAAATCTATTGGGGACGCATGATGTTTTTTATTTGAATTTAAGGGGGAAATTTTCATGACAACTATTTTTTCTGGAGTACAACCCACAGGCATTGTAACCTTAGGGAACTATTTAGGAGCCTTCAAGCAATTTCCTGCACTACAAGATGAAGGGAATGCTATTTATTGCATCGTCGATCAACATGCCATTACTGTTGCTCAAGATCCAAAAGAATTACGTGAAAGTATTCGTAAGCTAGCTGCTACTTATATCGCTACTGGCATTGATCCTAAAAAATCTACGTTATTTATTCAATCTGAGGTGCCAGCGCATGCTCAGGCAGGATGGATGTTACAATGTGTTGCATCTATCGGAGAACTTGAACGTATGACACAATTTAAAGATAAATCACACGGTAAGGAAAGCGTCTCTGCTGCCCTTTTAACATATCCACCGTTGATGGCTGCAGACATTCTACTTTACAACACAAATATCGTCCCTGTCGGTGATGATCAGAAACAACATATCGAATTAACACGTGACCTCGCAGAACGCTTTAACAAACGTTATGGTGACGTTTTAACAATTCCGGAAATTCAATTACCGAAAGCAGGCGCTCGTATAAAATCCCTACAAGAGCCAACGAAAAAAATGAGTAAATCTGACCCAAATACAAAAGCGACAATCAGGTTACTAGATACGACGAAAGAAATTGAGAAAAAAATAAAATCTGCTGTTACGGATTCTGATGGTGTCGTAGCATTTGATGTTGAAAATAAACCCGGTGTTTCAAATTTATTGACAATTGAATCGGCTATTTCTGGTGTATCTATTGATGATCTAGTTAAAAAATATGAGGGCGTAGGTTATGGCGGTTTCAAACAAGGTGTAGCTACAGCAGTGATCGATCATCTGACGCCAATTCAAGAAAAATTCTATCATTTAGTAGAATCCTCTGAATTAGACGTCATCCTTGATGAAGGTGCTGAAAAAGCAAATGCAATTGCTAGTGCAACATTAAAACGTATGGAAGAAGCCATGGGTCTTGGTCGTGTACGTCGCTAATCATTTATAGCTAATCTGTTGTTCGATCAAAGCCTAAATCAAGAACAACAGCACATATTATGATACAGGCTCCAATCGCCATATAAAATTCCGTTGTTTGAAAAATGAATTTGAAAACGACTTTCCAGGAATATCCTAGCGTACGGTAATTTAAATACAATATGAGATTCCCGACAGAGAGGATCATTAAGCCATAGCTTACTAAAAATAAAAAGAGACGGAACAAAGTAACGGCATCCTTTCTATTTCTTCTTACTTAACATTTATTCACAAAACTATAAAAAAAGACGTCAGCCATTTAAATTTGGCTGACGTTTTTTGAGTTTAGATGTTCTATTTACATTTCATATTTTTTAAATAGAAGACTTGCATTGTGACCACCAAAACCAAGAGAATTACTCATTGCATATTGAATATTTGTTTCTCTCGCTTCATTAGGAACGTAATCTAAATCACATTCAGGATCTGGATCTGTTAAATTAATTGTTGGTGGTAAAATACCTTCTTTAAGTGCAAGAGCAGTAAAAATAGCTTCAACGCCACCTGCTGCCCCTAATAAGTGTCCAGTCATAGACTTTGTAGAGCTCATAGCAAGCTTATAAGCATGGTCACCGAAAGCTGTTTTAACAGCTTGTGTTTCAAATAAGTCATTATATGGCGTACTAGTACCATGTGCATTGATATAATCAACTTGTGATGGGTCTACACCACCATCTGTCAATGCTTGCATCATTGCACGTGCTGCACCTTCACCCTCTGGAGCCGGAGCAGTAATATGATGAGCATCTCCTGTTGCACCATAACCTAAAACTTCAGCATAGATTTTAGCACCACGAGCTTTTGCATGTTCGTATTCTTCTAAGATTACAATACCAGCGCCTTCTCCAATAATAAATCCATCACGGTTTTTATCAAAAGGACGGCATGCCGTTTGTGGATCTTGACTCAATGATAATGCAGTATTGGCACAGAAGCCTGCCACAGCCATCGTTACGATTGGGGATTCAGCACCACCTGAAATCATTACATCTGCATCCCCTCGTTCAATTACTTTAAAAGCATCTCCAATTGAGTTTGTTCCAGAAGCACATGCCGTTACAGAGCAAGAGTTAATACCCTTTGCACCAAAATGAATCGACACTTGACCCGAAGCCATATCCGGAATCATCATTGGAATAAAGAACGGGCTAACACGTCTTGCGCCACGCTCTTGGAATGTTAAAAACTGTTGCTCATAAGTTTCCATTCCACCAATACCAGAACCAATCCAAACACCAGCACGTGGAGCTAGCTCCTCATCAATTGTTAGTTGAGCATCTTCCATAGCCATGATTGAAGCGGCTAACGCATAGTGTGTAAAACGATCCATCTTTCGAGCTTCTTTACGATCAATATACTTTTCAATATCAAAATCTTTTACTTCTGCTGCAATTTTTGCTGCAAAAAGATCTTTATTTAAACGTGTTAGCTCACCAACACCAGATTTACCAGCTTTAATGTTAGTCCATGTTTCTTCGATGCTATTTCCTAGTGGTGTAACTGCGCCAATTCCTGTAATTACTACTCGTCTTTTACTCATTGTCTTACTCCCCTCAAGCATTTTTCCTACTTATTTTCCCCATCTCATGGCTACGGCACCCCATGTTAAGCCGCCACCAAAACCTACAAGGACTAATAAATCATCCTCTTTAATCTTACCTGCTTCAAGCTCATCTACCAAGGAAATACCAATAGATGCTGCAGAGGTATTCCCGTATTTATGAATCGATTTTGACATTTTTTCTGGTGGTAGCTCTAATCGCTCACGAGCAGATTCCATAATACGTATATTGGCCTGATGCGGCACTAAAAAATCTACGTCTTCTTTTGTTAATCCCGCTTTATCTAACACGTTTACAGCCGATTCACCCATTTGACGTACAGCAAACTTAAACACTTCACGACCATTCATGGCAATCGTGTCTTGCTTTGTTAAATAAAGATTTTTACCGCCCGTGCCATCTGCACCAAGCTCAAATGATAAAATACCTCTGCCCTCAGATACTGGCCCAACAATTGCCGCGCTCGCACCATCACCGAATAATACAGCTGTATTACGATCTTTCCAATCAATGACTTTTGACAGCTTTTCAACACCTACTACTAAGACATATTTATAAGCGTTTGCCTCTACAAAATGTTTGGCTGTCACTAAACTATATATAAATCCTGCACATGCTGCTGCTTGATCCATCGCCGCAGCATTTACTGCTCCGAGTTGTTCCTGAACCATACATGCTACACTTGGGAAAGTTTGATCCTGTGTTACAGTTGCTACAAGTATTAACCCAATTTCCTCAGGCGTAATACCCGCTTTTGCCATAGCTTCTTTAGCAGCAGCTACTGCTAAATCTGAAGTTTCCTGGTCATCTGCCGCAAAATGACGTTCTTCAATGCCTGTTCGCGTACGAATCCACTCATCCGAAGTATCCATTATTTTTTCTAAATCAAAATTTGTCACGACTTTTTCAGGAACGTATTTGCCTATTCCTATAATACCAGCGTTCATATAGCAACCCCTCAGCTTTCTTACTATCAATTATTAGTAACTGGTCATAATTATAACGCATAGTAAAGGAATGACGCAAGATGATTTAAAATTATTGTGTTTTTTAGCGGGGCATTTCTTTGTTATATCGTGTGTTTTTTGAGGGTTTTTCTTTTTAATTGAAAAGGACGTATTAGTTTCTAGATGTTTGTTCTACCTTTTTCAGTTTTTAAGTGAATACCCCTTTTATAATCTAAACTATCTTTATCCAAGAACGCCTCGCAAAAACACCAAGAACATAATATACAAATCCTTGTATTTGTTGTGACAAATTCGCCATGTTTCATATAAAAGATTCATTTTTTTTCGGTTTATGTTATGATATGATAATGAATATGAGTAAAACCTTATGATGAAAAAAGTTCGGTTGAGGTGAAATTAATGCAATATATCGTAACGTTCATATGGTCATTCCTACTAGTTTCAATGTTAAACTACGTAGTCAGCTCTGTACTTGGTGCGCCATTCGATTTTAAAACTGGGGCAATCGTTTCAGTTGTATTCTCCATCTTAATTTTTATTATTGGGGCAATCATTCCAAACGATCCTACACCAGAAGCTGCAGACCATCATTAATTCAGCTTGAAAAAACCTGTTCCGCTTTATGCGAAACAGGTTTTTTCTGTTATTTTTCCACAATACATTGGCCATCACGCATTTTTACATGCAGTGTTTCTCCTGGCAATACCTCGCCTTTTAAGAGTTCTCTAGCCACAGCTGTTTCGATATGACGTTGCACGAAGCGTTTTAATGGTCTTGCCCCAAATTGAGCGTCTGCACCTTGTCGTACAACCCAATCAATAACTTCTTGGTCGATAGCTAATGTAATTTCTTGCTCCGCCACACGTTTGATTAACTGCTCAACATACTTCCAAGCAATTGCTGTAAAATGTTTATTCGATAATGCATGGAAAAAGATAATATCATCCATGCGATTTAATAACTCTGGTTTAAAATGTTGTCTTAGTGCAGTCATAACTAAGTCTTCAACGGCTGCATCGTCTTCTTTTGCTTCCATTAAATAACTAGAGCCGATATTCGATGTTAAAATCACTACTGTATTTGTAAAATTGACCATACGTCCTTGACTATCTGTGATACGTCCATCATCTAAAATCTGCAATAAAATATTGGCCACATCTGGGTGAGCTTTTTCAATCTCATCTAACAGGACTACAGAATAAGGGTTACGGCGTACAGCCTCTGTTAATTGGCCGCCTTCTTCATAACCGATGTAACCTGGAGGGGCTCCAACTAAACGGGACACGCTATGTTTCTCCATATATTCGCTCATATCAATCCGAATAAAATGATCCTCTGAATCAAATAATTGAGCAGCCAGTGCCTTAGCAAGTTCTGTTTTACCAACCCCTGTTGGACCCAAAAATAAAAAGCTACCAATTGGACGATGTGGATCTTTGATGCCTGCACGTGCACGCCATACTGCTTCAGTTACTAATTGAACAGCTGTATCTTGACCAACCACACGTTCATGTAATGTTTCATTTAAACGTAATAGTTTTTCACGCTCGCCCTCCACTAGTTTTGTAACAGGAATACCTGTCCAGCGAGAAACAATTGCAGCGATTTCCTCAGCTGTCACCTCTTCGCGTAAAATACGAGACTCTGCACCGCTTTCTAAATCCTTTTCAAGCGCCTGAATGTCTTTTTCAAGTGTTGGAATTTTACCATGACGTAATTCAGCAGCTTTATTTAAATCATATTTACTTTCCGCTTCATCTAGATCACGACGGTATTTATCTAATGTTTCCCGTTTTTTCTGAATACCGTGTAGCTTTTCTTTTTCTGTTTCCCATTGTTGTCGCATACCCTCAGAGGATTCTTTTAACTTTGCCAATTCTTCTCGTAATTGCTCAAGACGTTTTTTACTTGCTTCGTCCTTTTCTTTCCGTAATGCTTGTTCTTCAATTTCTAGCTGCATAATACGACGTGTCACAGCATCTAATTCCTGTGGCATTGAATCGATTTCAGTACGAATCATTGCGCAAGCCTCATCAATTAAATCAATTGCCTTATCGGGTAAAAATCGCTCTGTAATATAACGATTGGAGAGTTCTGCTGCAGCAACAATCGCACGATCATGAATACGTACTGCATGATGTAATTCAAAGCGTTCCTTTAAGCCGCGTAAAATGGACACGGTATCCTCTATTGAAGGTTCTCGTACAAGTACTTGCTGGAATCGGCGTTCTAATGCAGGATCTTTTTCAATATACATACGATATTCATCTAATGTAGTTGCACCGATACAGTGTAATTCTCCGCGGGCTAGCATAGGCTTTAGCATATTTCCCGCATCCATGGCACCATCAGTTTTTCCTGCGCCTACAATTGTATGAATTTCATCAATAAATAGAATGATCTGCCCTTCCGAATCTTTAACCTCTTTTAACACACCTTTTAAACGTTCTTCGAATTGACCTCGGTAGCTTGCACCTGCTATTAAGGCACTCATATCCAGCTCGTATAACACGCATTCTTTTAAGCCCTCTGGTACATCACCTTTTACAATACGTTGTGCTAAGCCTTCTACAATAGCTGTTTTACCAACCCCTGGCTCACCAATTAAAACAGGATTATTTTTTGTTTTACGCGTTAAAATACGAATGACATTTCGAATTTCCTCATCACGCCCAATCACGGGATCCATTTTGCCATTTTTAACTTCTTCAATTAAATTACGTCCAAATTGCTCTAAGGGCTTTTGATTATCTGTTTGTTGAAATTGCATAGCTAGCACTCCTTTACTTTAATGTTTCGCATAGTTTTTATACCCATTCTGGTTCTCTTTAAAAGTTTGACCTTTTTTGACTAACTTTATTTTACATCAATCGACAACTCTTCGCAAAGAAATAGCATTAAATTTTTACACTTAATAATGGAAATTTACGTTATAATAGCAGTATGTTTCTATGTTTTAGTATCGAAAAATCCACTATCCTTTTGTAATAATAGCCATTTATTACAAAAAGAAAGCGATGTGTTGGAGATATGGTTTTAATGGATAATATGTTTGAAAAAATTATGGATCTTTTTCAAAAGCACGGTGTTTTTATCAAAGTAAATAAAGGGAGTAAAATTTTTCTAGAGGGTGAACGAGCAAAAGAAATATACTATATCAAGTCAGGTGTTATTTCGATTAGCCAAGAAACCGAAACTGGCAAGGAGTTGACGATTCGTATCTGTGGACCTGACAGTATAATTGGAGAGGGTTCGTTATTTTGTAATCTTGTCTATAACTCCATGACTGCAAAAGTTTTAGAGTCTTCTACGTTGTATGTTTTAAGCCGCAAATCATTAGAGCATTTACTGGAAGAGCAGCCCACGATCATGGTGGAATATATGAAGTGGCTACAAACAGAAAACTTAAAGCACCAAAGTCGTTTGCGTGATTTAGTGTTAAATGGAAAAAAAGGTGCTTTGTTTTCAACGCTCATTCGTCTATCCAATACTTATGGTAAACCTTTAGAAGATGGCTCCATTTTTATTGATTTTCAACTAACAAATACCGAAATTGCGAATTTGTGTGCGACAAGTCGTGAAATGATTAATCGCATGTTGAATGATTTAAAAAAACATGACGTTTTGACTTTTGACAAAGGCTTTATAACTATTCATGATTTACAATTTTTAAAAAATGAGATTGCCTGCGAAAATTGTCCATTACAAATATGCCGTATCGATTAATTCGTTACATGCTAAATCCCTGCCTATTTTTAATAAGCAGGGATTTTTAATAGACGATTTTAGCGTACACCCAATGCCATTTTTGCATAGCGTGACATTCTGTCTTTTGACCAAGGTGGATTCCATACAATGTTTACATTTGTACTTTTCACTTCTGGAAGCTCACTTAATGCCGTATTCACTTGATCCACAATTACTGGGCCGAGTGGACACCCCATCGATGTTAGCGTCATTGTAACCGTTGCTAAACCTTCATCATCTAAATCTACATCATATACTAAACCTAAGTTGACGATATCAATCCCAAGCTCAGGGTCAATTACATTTTCTAATGCACCGAACATGCTATCTTTCATATCTTGATCCATTCCCATTTCTCCTTCCATCGTAGTGTTAACCTTATCATAGCAGATGCATCATATTATGCCAAATGGTCTGCAAGCCAATCTGTTGCCGCTAACATACCGTCACGTGGTACAGCATGTCCAGCCTTTTTATTTACCATGAACTTTAAATTTTCAGGGTTTTCTTGATAGTATCCCCGTAATGTTTCATAAAATTTATACGTTTCTTGGAATGGTACTGTTTTATCTAATTCTCCATGCCAAAAGAATACAGGGCGTCCCGCAAATTTTTCAGGAGTTAGACTGACATCATATGTTGCCAGTAGCTCATTAATTTTTTGTACATCTTCCTCTGACATAGGCCAATTCATGCCGCTTTTTGCGAATTGCTGCAATTGATATTCCCCCAATTTAATAAAACCAGGTGCACCCATACATATTGCAGCTGTTTGAATCCAATCATAAAGTTTGAGGCAGCCTGATGTTACAATACCGCCCATAGAAGTACCACCTATGCCAATTTTTTGATTAGCTAATAAATTTTTATTCTTTAATTCATTATATAATTGTTGTACTTCATGAATAGAATTTAAAACAATATCCCAAAATTTCAAGTTCATTTGCATCTCTGTTAGGCATTCACTACGGTCACCATGAAATTTTGCATCTGGTAATAGGACACGCACCCCTTTATGCACCAATTGATATGCATAATGTAAGTTATGTTCTTTTGCACTCATAAAGCCATGTAAAAAAATCACTACCGGGGTCTCTTCATTCATATTCTCTGTATGTATATGTAATAAAGGAATATTTCCCCACACTTCTTTTTCTACAAACATTTTTGTCACTCCCAACTCTTGTCTCATCTTTATGTTAGCAAACTTTTTTCACTGTGACAAAATTTTGACGAATGAAAGACAAAGAGATACTATTCAAACTATAGGAAAGGGGCAACGAGCTATGAAACCGCATTTAATCGTATTAGATTTAGATGGTACTTTATTAACAGACCAACAACAAATTTCCGCAAAAACAAAAAAATCATTATTGCAGGCTAAGGAACAGGGGCACCAAGTGATGATTGCAACGGGCCGACCTTATCGTGCAAGTGATATTTATTATCATGAACTTGGACTCACAACACCCATAGTCAATTTTAATGGAGCATATGTGCATCACCCTAAAAATGCCTCTTGGCAACATATGCACACCCCCATTGATTTAAGTGTTGTACATGATGTCGTTGATTCCATTAATAGTTACGAGTATGAAAATATTATCGCTGAGGTGAAAGATGAAATTTATGTACACACAGAGGATGATCGTATCTTAAATATTTTTAATATGGGCAATCCCAAAATTACACTTGGGGATTTATACACACATCTTTTAGATAATCCTACAAGTTTACTGATACAGGCAAATGAAGCCAATTCAGTCATTATTCGCGACCACTTACAGGCAGTGCACGCAGAGGTTATTGAGCATCGTCGTTGGGGTGCACCTCTTCATATTATTGAAATTGTACGCCGTGGCTTAAATAAAGCGGTGGGCATTGCGCACGTAGCAAAGGATTTTGGGATTCCACGTGAACGCATTATTGCATTTGGTGATGAAGACAATGATTTAGAAATGATTGAATATGCTGGACTTGGCGTAGCGATGGGGAATGGTATTTCAAGTCTTAAAAATATTGCCAATGAAATTACTGCTACAAATAATGATGATGGGATTGCAAAAATACTCATCGAACGCTTGAAATTATCATAGTTAAGTAGTAAGTTCAAGTTACCGTACCATTTTACCAGTTTAACTTTATTCAGTGGTACCCCTTCCTGTTGACTTAAGTGAGTACCGACTGAATAAAGCTAAAAAGGCTTTAAAAGTAAGTTGAAAATTAGGGGGACAAGAGAATGAAGATTTTTACGGATAGTGGATGTGATCTACCGAAGTCTTACTATGAAGAAAATGACGTCGTGCTACTCCCTTTACGAGTACAATTGAACAACAAAGAATATGAAGATGTCATTTCCATTGATTCCAAAGAGATTTATGATGGAATTCGTCAAGGTGCCCAACCAAAAACATCTCAAGTATCGCCTGAGCTTTTTTTGAAGCACTTTGAAGATCTGGCTAAAAATGAAGAAGAAGGTATCTATATTGCCTTTTCATCAGAATTATCCGGCACATACAGTACTGCTCAAATGATTCGTAATCAAGTATTAGAACAATATCCTTCATTAAAGTTAGTCATTATCGACTCTAAATGTGCCTCACTAGGACATGGTCTTGTTGTGGAAGAAGCTGTTCGACTTCGGAATTTAGGTACGTCATTTGATGATATAGCGTCTAGAATTAGCGCTTTTGCACCTCAAATGGAGCATTTATTTACAGTAGAAGATTTAGATTACCTCGCAAAAGGTGGTCGTGTCTCAAAAGCTAGTGCATTTTTAGGTGGCCTTCTTAGCATTAAACCCATTTTAAATGTGGAAGATGGCAAACTTGTACCTATTGAAAAATCACGTGGTCGTAAAAAAGCACTTAATCGTATGCTAGATTTAATGCAAGAGCGTGGAGGTAACTTTACAAATAAGATTGTTGGTATTAGTCATAGTGATGATGTAGCATTTGCCAATGAAGCTAAAGCATCCATTCAGGAACGTTTTTCTCCTCAAGCTGTTCAAATCACTATGATTGGCTCAGCAATCGGTTCACACGTGGGACCAGGCACTATTGCGATCTTCTTTACGAATAAAAGCTATCAAGGCTAATTCACGACACCCTAGAATTGTGCCAAAATTATCCGAGCTTGTTCGAACATCAGCAGTCGTTTGAACACTCGCTGAATCAACACAAAAATAGCATGTTAGGATGACTCCTAGCATGCTATTTTCGTTGTACAATTATTAAGAGGCATCTTGTTCTTGACGACGAACTTTTCCTCGTTTAATGATGATAACAACAAAGCCAATAAAGATGACCCAAACTAAGCCTAGGGCAACCATATATGGCATGTTTAAGCCTTCATCATTTTTAACTTGATAGATTTCTACCATTTCTCGGTCTAAAATGACTGGATAAACTTGCTTTTCGTTTATACGAACTTTTTCCTCATGTAAAATTCCGTTTAGCATTTTACCTTCACCAAGTTGTTCAGGTGTTAAGTCCACGCGTTGTGTTTTGCTCGTATTATTGACCATAATTACCCATTGCTCTTCATCTGAAGTACGTGTAAAGACAAGTAGGCCATTTTCATTTGTAATGACTTTAAAATCACCATTACGTAAAGTTGCAGATTTATTACGTAATGATTGAACATTTTTAATATAGTCGATTAATTCTTCATCAGTTTTAAAGTTGTAAAGTTGATGTGTATCCGGTTTAGCTTCCCCGTTCATGGCAATTTCAGTACCATATTGAACAACTGGCGTCCCTGGCATCATAAATAAAGCACCCATCGCCATTTTTAATCGTGTAGGCGGGAACATATTTTCATTCGCAGAATCAAATGTAAAGCGGTGAGTTTCTAAAGAATCCACCATGATTTGTGTCGGTTTCTCTCCTGTAAATGGTTCCGTTAATTTAGACGAATCCATATCAACATTTTTAAAGATATTACGATAAATTTCAGCTGTTGCTGGTGAGAAGGCAGCATCAAAATCAGCATCGCTTGCTTCATTTGTTATTACATAAAGAGCTGCTTTTGTCTCTTTTAAAGCAGCTATCATCTTATTCATAAAATCCGTATCAGCGTCTGTAATATGGGTTAAGCGAATACCACCAATATTATATGTAGAAACAAAATCGGTTGCTGATTGAATGAGTGCCTCTTGCACATCTTTATTCGATAAATCCCACTGTACTTGCCCATTATTGGTTGAAGCAATCCAGTCAGCTTTTGCAGTATCCTTTGCCCATTCATGATTTGGACTCACATTATTAAGTGGGAAATCCACCATCATAGACATATTTTTTGCTTTATAGCCTTCTACAACACTTTGGAACTCTTCCGCTGTCCCAAAATGACGTTCAATGGTAGCGTAGCTGGTTGGCATTGATCCATCATATTTTTCTGTAGAAAAAATAGGTCCAATGGAAACAATCGTATAGCCCATTTCACCGATAAATTTTAGTTTATCTTGTAGACCTGTAAAATCGCCCCCTGCAAATTTCGAAGGATCTTGCGTATTTGTATCAAAATCGTTTGTGCCCGAGCCATTAAAGAAACGGTCAACGAGTAAATCATAGATGCTCTCTTCTGCTATCGATGTTGTCGCTTTTTCATCCGCTTGAGCTACTGGCGTAGTACTTACGAATGTAGTTGCTAGTAAAAGCGCTGCAGCTGTCGCACTTATCCACTTCTTGAATTTCACTGTTATTCCCTCTCTTTCAAACCAATCCATCGTCATTTTACCAAATAACACTGTCACGTCGCTATCTTTTCAAAAGATTTTACGAAAATGCGGAAGGAATTACGGCAAAAAGGTGTCCGTTCCCTCCTATTTGCTTTTTTGACAAAATAAAAGCCGTGAAGCAAACACTTCACGACTTTTACCAATTTTAAGCTAGAAAAGGGGTATACCCATTGGAAGCTTAAAGCCTAAGAACATTGTAATGAATAAGAATACAGCAAATAAAATCCAAAACATGCCAGTTGGTTTATTTTTCTTTTGGCGTACCAATACCATTTCCATCATACCGATTACTAGAATACCACCTATGAATTTAAAGCCGTAAAGCATGCCCATATCATAATCCATGCCTTTAATGAATAATGCCCCACCTGTGATGATAATTAATACGTAGAATAGACGTAATGTCATATGTAGGCCTTTTGATTGCTTGCCCATAAGCCCAGCAATTAAAAAGATAACAATACCCACTACCCACGTAGTAATATGCAAATGCGTTTGGCTAGTTAAAAAATCCATGTTTGTCCCACCTCATTCTTTTACTATCAAACTCTATCCTACCATGCGATGGAAAGGGTTTCAAATATTACAATAGCGTTCACATAATTTACACTATTTATACCTTAGAAACCCGGTGAAAAGCAACCTTACAATCAATGTCGAAGAAATTAAAAAATCCGCGGAGTATAGACTCACGCGGATTCCAAATCTTTATTATTCAAAATGATTGACTAAAGTACCAATGCCTTGAATAGATACTTTTACTGTATCTCCAGCCTTTAAGAATTGTGGCGGGTTCATGCCTTTTCCAACTCCTGCTGGTGTACCTGTTAAAATAACATCTCCTGGCTCTAATGTTACATGTTGAGATAGGATGGATACTAAAGTTTCAACAGAGAACATCATGTCCTTCGTCGAGCCGTTCTGGCGCACTTCATCATTGACCTTTGTAACTATTGTTAAGTCCTGAGGATTTGGAATTTCATCCTTTGTCACAAGGTATGGTCCAAGCGGGCAAGTGCCTTCCAAACTTTTACCTAAGAAGAATTGTTTATGCTTCTCTTGCAAATCACGGGCTGTTATATCATTGGCAATTGTATAACCAAAAACATAATCAAATGCTAAGTTTTTAGGAATATTTTTCCCGCGTTTTCCAATAACAATAGCAAGCTCACCTTCATAATCCATTTTCGACGAAAGATCGGCATGAATGGAAACTGTTTGTCCGTCTGCTGCAATAGCAGTTGGCGATTTTGTAAATACCATTAATTCCGTTGGTGCTGCCTCGGCACCCATTTCTTTGGCATGGTCATCATAATTTTTACCAATACACATAATGTTTTTTGGTGTACGTGGAATTGGTGAAAGCCACTCAATTTCTGTAAATTCACGTTTAAAACTATTCGAACGATCTGATTTTTCAGCTGCTTCTACTAATTTACGAATCTGTTCAACAAAATCAAAGCCTAAAGCAATGCCATCTACAATTGAACTTGAAAAAGAAGGGAGAACTTGAAGTTCATTTTGAATAGCGAGTACATCCCATACCGCTTCTTCTTTTTTTACTTTTGGTCCAAAGCTTACATGTCCACCTAATTTGAATGATAAAATTTTCATGATTGAAAGAGCTCCTTCTTTTTTCTACATAATACAACAATATGATAGAAATTGCCTCACTTTTGCGACAACTATTTTATAAGTTGTACTATCTTCATAAATTATGCATGTGAAGGGGAATATATTATCGTGTTTCTACTTTTTTCTTATAGGTTAATTTACGCCATAAAGCCTCTAACGGTCCTTGTTTCCATTTTGATAACCAAATTTCTGCTAGGATCATTTGCACAGCAATAATTCCAATGGCAATAAATACACCTGTTTCTACACTTACTTTTCCATACCAACCAAAGCCAAATCGATAGAATAAACAAGTACCAATAATGGATTGCAGAATATACATCGTTAACGACATTCGTCCGATTTTGGCAAAAGGACTAAGTAGCTTTGGTACAATTGGCAATAGGCACAGTAACACAATGACCCCGATATAGCCCACTGAAAGAATTGGACCACCTATGTATACTTTTAAATAATCTAATAAATATGTCCGTGTAAACATAATAGGTAAACTTTTGATCGTTATACCTATAACCAATCCAGTGATTGCAAGTCCTAGCCACAGCCATTTTAATTCTTTCGCTCGCTCTACTAGGCGCCATTTTGATGCAGCTGCACCAATTAACATATATGGTAAAATGGTGAACAATGCCGCAAACCACATCCCTATACCCGCTTGCGTTGATAAATCTGTTAAACGTTGCATAAAAGCATCTACCCAGTTTCCGGTACCATAAGCAGTAATCGCCTTCTCCACTGATACAATATCTAAATAGTCATCCACCTTCGTATTAAACTGAATAATACCCATTATTAGTAACATAAAAACTTGCATAAAACCGTTAATGATAATTGCACTAGCCAATAACCAAATAGGGCTCAAACGTAGTAAAAGGACCAAAAAAACACCACAAAATGCGTACATCATTAAGATATCGCCCCACCAAATTAGGACAGCATGTATCAAACCAAAGCCAAATAATACAGAAAGTCTACGTAATCCTAGCGTGTAGAAATTTTGTTCACGGCTCTGTGCTTTTTGCCACTGCATGGCAAGCCCATAACCAAATAACATAGCAAATAGAGGGTAAAAGCTTCCTTGTACATAAATATCTAAATTTTTCTGCCAAACGATGTCGGATGGTGTTGTAAACCAAGATGCCAAATCAATATGCGGCATCGGCAAATAAAAGGTATACATATTTACGAGCAAAATACCAAATAAACTAATACCTCGTAAAATATCTAATGTTGCTAGTCGTTCCTGCAACATTGTCGGTTTTAACTCCACAAAATAGCCTCCCCTTAATTAGCAGCTATGGTTTAAGCAGAGCAAGCAAAAGATGCATTCCCCTGCCTTTGCCATAACTAATTACTTATGCCTGTACAGTTTGTTCATTATCGAATAAATACAGTACTTTATCGCTCACCTTGATGTGTAAAATTGCCTCAATAGCTTCACTATAAACACGAAGCTGCACTGCATAACGCCCCCGTATTTCTTTTGACAGAGCGGGCTCCTTTGCAAAATGAGGTAAAACGCGGTCTGTCTTATAATCTAGTAAGACCCAATTGCCATATTCATCTTCAAACAAACAGTCGATGATTCCTTGTACAATTTGAGCATCGCCATCTTCATCTACTCTACTAATGGTAAATGGCATTTCCTTACGTATCTGCTTTGCTTGTTTAAAGCGTTGACCAATTTCCGTATGGAAGAAATGAAAAATTTTCGCGATTGGAACCACTTTTCCCTCCGCCTCTGTTAGTAGCTGTTTTGCTACTAAATCTGCTACAAAGTCCTTCACAGCTTCAGTATCATCAAAGCCGAACTGTGGAACATGCTGCATCACTGTATGTACTGCTGTTCCTATTTCAGCACCTGTTAACTGTTGATCTTGTAAAAAAGTTGGTCGGGGTGCAATAGAAGACGATGTTTGCTTAGTTGGCGTCGCAAAGTAATATTCAGGTTCTTCCTGACGCTGTAAATTTTCTAAACGTTTAATTTCACTAACCGATGTCTTAGAACGTTTTCTTGTTGATTTTTGATGCGTATACTGAGCTTGAAAGCGTGTCGTTATTTCGGACAAAATTGCCTCGTCTTCTTGCGTTGTAAGCAATTGCTGTACTTCATCGTCAAATGCCTGTATATCATACGAATAGTGTCGCGTATCAACGGGCTGTACCCACCAATGAGATGGACTGTCCAATTCCTTGTATGAAGTAGTAGCTTGGGATGCAAAGTTTGCATGCCTTGCCACTGCTGGCCCTACCCAGTCTAAATAGCTATTAGCTCTAGCACGCAAATATTCTTGAAGCGGGGCATCAATCGGTAAGTTTTGTGCATCCTGCCAGTTGTCCCGAGTTTTCGCCCAATTCTTAACGGAGCCTACTAAAATCAGACGCTCCTTTGCACGTGTCATCGCAACATATAAGACACGCATTTCCTCAGCACGCATTTCCAGCTCTTTTTTCTCTTTCAGCGCTAAAAACGGTAATGACGTGTAAGTAATACGATTTTCTGGGTCAATGGCCTTTACAGCTAGACCAAAATCTTGGTCGAATAAATAAGGATTATGAAAATCCATTTTATTAAAGGGACGCCCCATGCCTGCGACAAAGACTACTGGATATTCTAATCCCTTGGATGAATGAATTGTCACAAGGCGAACTACATCGTCCTTTTCACCAATTGATTTAGCGGTCCCTAAATCATCACCACGTGTGCGCATTCGATCTATAAAGCGTAAAAAGCGGAAGAGACCACGAAAGGCCGTTTTCTCATACATTAAAGAACGATCATGTAAGATGCGCAAATTGGCCTGACGCTGCTTGCCATTTGGCATTGCGCCAACCATTTCATAATAATGCGTATCTAAATAAATCTTCCAAATTAAGTCTGACAGTGATCCACGACGTGCTAAATCTCGCCAATTTTCAAAAGCTAGCATAAAGCGTTGAAGTTTTTCAAACGTAGCTGTCTGTACCCCATGTCCTTCACTTCGAATAAATTGTCGTAACGCATCATAGAAAGGAACCTTTGGATCAGCTAAACGGATTTTAGCTAGCTCATTTTCCGTTAAGCCAACAAATGGTGCACGTAGTACGGAAGCCAATGGGATATCCTGATAGGGATTATCGACTACCTTTAGGACATTTAACATAATCATGACTTCTAGCGCATCAAAATAGCCCTTAGACGACTCTGTATAGAGAGGAATACCCGCTAGCTTAAATTCCTCCACTAAATCTGTCGACCATGTCATGGAGCGCATTAAAATAACAATATCACTATACTTCAACGGTCTTTCTGTCTTTGATTTTGTATCATAAACAGTTGTTCCATCTTCCATCATCTGTCGTATACGATCAATAATGAAACGCGCTTCATATTGTGACTTTTTTAATTCTTCTAGCTCAGCAGCTTCATCAGTTATGTCCACTTGCTCTTCCACTGATTCCTCATCCTGTGGAGGATGCATCACTACAAGCTCAACGGGTACTTCTTTTTCATCATAAGGCGCAGCCGGCTTTAATGAAGCATTGTCATCATAAAGAATTTCACCAACACGTTCACCCATAATTTGCGCAAAAATATAGTTTGTCGCATTCAGTACTTCCTTTCGACTTCGGAAGTTGGCATTTAAATCGATGCGCATACCCGTTACATCAGGTGTCTCCAAAAACTCACTATATTTCCTCATAAAAAGCTTAGGTTCTGCCAAGCGGAAACGATAAATACTTTGCTTTACGTCTCCCACCATAAATAGGTTGCCATCCTGTTCTTCCCCTGTTTTGACGAGTTGCAAGATGGTTTCCTGTAGCATATTTGTATCCTGATATTCATCCACAAGTACTTCTTTAAATCGTTTTTTCATATCAAGTGCTACAGGTGATGGCTGTAGCACTCCGTCTACATCTACTGTTAATATTTGTAGTGCATAATGCTCTAAATCTGAAAAATCAATAATACCTCGCTCTAACTTGGCAAGTCGGAATTGCTCACTAAAAATAGTTGTCAATTCCATTAATGTGCCAATTGTTGGCGCCATTAAGCGTATCTCCTCCAACAAACGTGCGGGGGTGCGAACAAAATAGGTTTCTTTGATTTTATTAATAATTTTTTTAGCTGCTTCCCGCTTTTTCTTTGCAAGCTCCTGTAGCTCTCCGTCTACTAAAGCATCCTTCGATACTCGTTTTAATGTGGACCATTTGACAGTTGCAAAATAATCAAAGAGTTCCTGCCATGTACCATCCTGACTTATTCGAATCCCTTCCTGAATCATCGCAAAATCAATTTCTGCCGTTTCAGCATATGGAGCAGGTCCATCAGGCTGGAGTGTAATCGTCCGCATTTCTGAAATTAGCACAAAGGCTTCCTCCAGACTATGGCGAACAGTCAATTTAACATAGTGAGATAGTTCTAAATCATCAATCGTCACATCCTCAGCTAAATCATATGTTTTCGGTAAACTCCACAGCCATTTTTGAGGCTCTGCGTGTACACGAGAGGTATCATAAAGTTTACTAATCAGCGTTTCAATGGCCTGATCATCTCGATCCGAGGTAAAGCTATCAACAAGTCGATAGATAGCTTGTACCTTTGTCTCCTCCTCGGAATCATAAGCACCTTCAAGGACATCCGCTAATATATCATCTCTTAATAAAGCTACCTCTGCCTCATTAGCAATACGAAAGCCTGGATCTATGTCGAGCATATATGCGTATTGCTTAACTATCGCTAAACAGAAAGAATGCAATGTTGAAATTTGTGCTTTATTAATAAGACTCAATTGCCGTCTTAGATGATTGGAAGTTGGATTTTCTACAATAGCCTGCTCTAGAGCCTCTGACATACGATGGCGCATTTCAGCTGCTGAAGCATTCGTAAAGGTCACCACCAGTAGTTCATCCACATTAATGGGCTTTTCAGTAGCAATAACTTTCTCAATCATCCGATTAATCAGGACTGCTGTTTTCCCAGACCCTGCCGCAGCTGACACAAGTGTATCTTGACCACTAGCGTAAATAGCCTTCCACTGATCATCTGTCCATGTGGCGTCAGCTGGCTTTATAGGAATTGTTTGGATCATGCTACTCGATCTCCTTCCGAATTTTATCTACAATTTCATTCGGTTTCGCTTGCATCAACTGACGATAGTTTTGTTTACCGTCAGATGGATCAAATTGACAAACCGCAGCAAATTGACAATAATCACATGCCGTTTTGGACTTTAATTTATAGGGACTGATGGCAGTATCACCCGACAAAATGCCATTTCCCGCCTCCTGATGTTTACGACGTACGAAATGCTGGAGCTTTTTCATATCATTCACAGGAACAATACGAGATTGCGATTCAGAAGGCGTTCCATCTTTTTTCATATAAACAGGGATAATTTTTGAATGGCCACTACTTTCCTCTAACTGCTCGTCCATCGATAAAATCGCCTCAGCATTTTCGGACAGCAGCCCCTTCATTTTATACTGCTTTAAACGGTCCTCCTCCACTTCACTATCCGTCATATCCTTATCTAGTTTTAACATTGGATTATGAACATGGACATATAGCACCCCGGCAGGCTCTGTTTCCCCTGATAACCAATAGGAGCTATTTTCCATTGCTACATCTAAATAGGTAAGAACCTGTAAAGACAAGCCATAATAAACCTCATTTAAATCTAAATCACGAGCTGAAGATTTATAATCAACAATCCTTAAATAAGAGCGATCATCTATCCTCGCACTATCTACGCGATCAATACGTCCTCGCATAAACATTTTCTTTCCACTAGTCAAATCAATTTCAAGTGGTGGCAGCTGTTCATGTTGCCCTGGACCAAACGACGCCTCAATCGCAATTGGTTTAAAGTGAGACACATTAGCATGTTGTGTCAATGCTGTCATAGTGCGCTCCACAATTCGAATAAGCTTACGCTGTATATAGCGATAACGAGCACTAGATAATAAAATTTGATGTGAAAAAACAGGCACAATTTGCTCAACTGCTTGACGTGCCAATTGTTTAATTTGCTGGTTTGTTAATCGAATCCAAGATAGCTGCAGTCGATGAGTTTCCTCTGTTATCCACTTTATAGCCTCATGGAATAAATCACCCATCGCAAAGGTTTCCAAACGGTACTCTGCACGTTCTTCTAAACGTAGACCATACGTAGTGAAATGGGAAAAAGGACATCTAAAGTATTTCTCAATACGAGACACACTAGATGTAAGCTTTTGACCATATAATTCCTGTGTTATATAGGTTTCCAGTGGCTCTGCTTCATTTTTATGAGTAATTGGATAAAGTACACGATCAAAAATCAGTGCCCAATATGGGTCCTGTTTATAAAATTTTTGTAACGCCAGCCATTCAGGTGCCAATTCTCGGCTATGTTCTGCTTGACGTAATTGCACCATTAAATGGGCTAAAGCTGTACGTGGATGACGTAAATATGGTAAGGAGTTCCCATCTAATAATTCAATTGGATCAATAACAACACGCTCTGCTTGAATACCGCTTAACAGGCCAGCCGTTTTGTCATTACCTATGATTTTTTTCAAATACAGTGAGGGTAACAGTGCCTTTCCCTCTTCATCTGCTGTAGGATACGTCAAATAAAGCTTGTCTGATGGTGTTGTAACAGCTCGATAGAATAAGAAATTTTCCTGTAATAAACGGTTGGTAGAGGTTGGTGCCAGCTCGTAACCAATTTGACTAAACCATTCACGCTCTGTATCTGACAATAAACCCTCATACTCCATTCGAGTTGGATAAACGCCATCATTCATCCCTAAAACAAAGGCCACTTTGATACTGGACAATCGAGCTAGATCAACAGTCGCTACCATAACCTCGTCTAAGGTTGGTGGAATCCTAGAAAATTCTAATGTATCAAAGCCTTCATCAAGAATTTTAGTCGCTTCCTCCACAGTCATCTCCTGCTCGCCAAACATATAGACAAATTGATCAAGCACATTGATCCACTCATTCCAAGCTTGCTCATGTTCACTCGCTGCTAATGCGTCCCCACGTTCAAGCTCACGATCTTTCATAGCTTGAAGCTTCTCATATACCTGTAATGACTCTACTAGCTCAAATAAAGCAGTGGCAATATCCCTACCAGTTGACGCTATACTCAGCTTGTCTTGTAAAATCTTTAACGGTTGACGAATTTCGTCACGAATTGCCTCGATTTCTGTTTGCATTGCACGTTCTTCATCTGTTTGTACACGCGAATGGAACTCAAGCCCACGATATTTTTTATAAAACCAACGAGCCTCTTCAAACCAACGTTCACCATAGATTCCTTGCGCCAAGCAATAGTTTTCCAATCGGTCAGCTCGCTCACGCCAAATTGTTAGCTCAGCTTGTAAGGGGAAAAACAAGTCTGTTTTTACGCTTCGAAATACCGGTTCATATTTCCAATTAGATGTCATAACCTCTAATGCAGAACGACTAAGCTCTATCAGTGGATGATGTAGCATCGTTTTTTTAGTATTTGTAAAAATAGGAATTTCATATTGTTGGAAAATACTTGTAATCAATGGATCATAAAGTTCTGCTTGTCTATATAAAAGAACAATATCTTGATAACGATAGCCATCTTCCCTTGTCAGCTTTGTTATTTCCCGGGCAATCGCATGAACCTCCGCTCTACGGTTTGATGCTTCAAACACCATTACATCTCCAGAAGTTTTTTTCGTTTGTGGCACCATATCTGCAAACTTTTCCTCTACATGTTGTAAATCTTCAGAGTGAAATCTTTGAGTATGATAAAAATGTAAAGGCGCTCCGATATCTATGCCCTCTTCATTTGCGATATCATGTAACCGCTGATTTGTTAAGGCCGCCTCATGAAAAAGAGCTTGTTCATCAAATGCCTCGTCTATATGATCAAAAGGCAGAACAACGGTTACTTGTTTAGTTACCTTTAGCAGTTCTCGAACCAACTCTAACTCTCGTACCGTAAAAGCCGTGAAACCATCAATATAAATGGTTGCGTGCTTCATCGTTTCGGCATACTTCAATTGCTCTGTTAAAATCGGATAATAGCCCTCACTATCGACATATGTCGTACCAAGTCGTTCCTCTAATGCCTGCAGAACTACATGTAAATCATTCGTTTTGGCTTGTAATGTATTTGGCGCATCAATTACCTTTAAAGATTCTGTTACCTCTGCTAAAACAGAGCTATTTACACTATATCGACTAAATTCTTTTAAGAGTGTTTCAATTTCCTCTGTAAAGCCACGTTTTCCAGCAGCTTGTCGAAATAAGGAGAACTCACTTTTTTGTTCCTCCAAAAGTTTACGGATTAGCATTCGATAGCCATAGCCATTTACTTCTTTACGAGCAATACCACCTGTCTCCTGTAAAACCAGCCATGCTAAACGCTTAAACGTCATTACTTGCGCACGAATCAAGCCATGTAAACCATGCTTATTCGTCAGCTCATATTCCGTAGAATAAGACATCTGGTCAGGAACAATAATAAAAATAGGATGACCTAATGGATCTGTCTTTAGCTGCTCGACTATTTCTTGATGAATAAATGCCGATTTTCCTGTTCCCGAACGCCCCGAAACAATACGCAATGTCATATCCTTTTCCCTCCTTTATGGATTCCTTTTTTATATTTTGGTTGAGCGCTAGTCATTCATTATTTATTGGGACTCTCACATAGTACACTTTTTACAATCTAGCGAGCGTTGCCCACACCTATTTAATCACTTTTTTCCAATTAGAAGTGAACACTCTAAAACAACCTTTAATGATCTATTTTAAATTCTATCGAAAAAAACTAGTAAATACTATCTATCAACCTTCGACAGACGATAAAAACTTATGATTCATTACATAAAAAACAGCCTCTTCAAATGATCAAAGAGGCAACGAATCTTATTTTAATTTGTATGGTGATCCTGATTTTTCGTCAAATTTCGCACTTGCTTTAAATCTCTCTCTACACGGGCATTCAATCGCTTCTCAATCAACTTACCGATAAACCATAAAATAACAATGGCAACAGCTGCAATTATTAATTTCACAGGGCTTGTTATTAACGATTTTAAATCATATCCCAATACACTCATACCTAAAATCATGACGAACTTTCCTGCTAGTAAAACGACTAAGTAAAACTTTTTATGAATATGGGATAAACCCGCCACAATGTTCACGATAACAGAAGGCGTAAAAGGGAAACATAGGAGGACAAAAAGAGGGCTTATGCCATTCATATCCACCCATTTAATAAGTTTTTGTACTTTTTTACTGCCAGTTAAAAATCGTAGCCTTGGATGCTTACCAAAATGGCGGACAATTAAAAATACCACATAAGATCCAGCTGCAGAACCTAACCAAGATAATAAAAATCCAAGCCATAATCCAAATGCACTTGCATTGGCTACAACGAACACCACTAATGGTAGGAATGGTAAAAACGCTTCTATAAAAGGTAGCAGTAAACCAATGATGGGTCCAAGTGTTCGATACTGTGCCGCAACAAGTTCAATATTTTCTACAGTAAACCATTCTTTCAATATCGACACCTCTATTTATACTGTAAAATTAAATGAAAAATTGTTAGCCCTTCTGATGTATTCCGATATTCATGAGGCTGATGCCCCGAGAATACTAGTGTATCCCCTTCATCCAGTAATTCATTCATATCTCCAGCAGAAATAACTGCTTGTCCTTTAATGAGCATTACAGTTTCCTCTACCCCTTCTGTATGGGCTTCACTCCTACTAACTGCTCCAGGTTCCATTTCAACCTTGTAGAATTCCCATCCTCGTTCAGGATTATACGGGATAATCGAATAAACACGATAGCGTCCCTCATCCTCATCAACATGTGGGACATCCTTACTGCTAAAACGCATGTAATGAGCAGTTGGTGGCTGTAATAATGAAGAAAATGAAATGCGCATACCTGCAGCAATTTTCCAAATTGTTGATACGGTAGGATTCGCCTCCCCCTTTTCTATTTGAGCCAGTTGTGCTTTACTTACGCCTGTCGCTTTGGCAACATCATCTAAGCTTAAATGGCGTTGTTGTCTAATTTTCTTTAATTGAAATGCTAAATTCCGACTCATTTGTTCCATTCTAATCACCAATTTTCTGTTGTTTATTTTATCGGACATATGTATACTTTAATAAACATCAAGAACAATCAAACTATTCCATCAACAGTATACATGGAAATTTTTAAGAAAGGATGACCTATTTATGACAAGTACAACAGAGCTTCATAAAGATCAGGCCACAAGCTCTTCCAATGATAGATTTATACAGGGTGTGAAGGATTGTGTACCTACTTTACTCGGTTATATTAGTATAGGACTTGCATTCGGTGTTGTAGGTTCCGCTTCAGGATTATCGGTACTCGAAATTGCACTTTTAACAATATTGATTTATGCAGGTTCCGCACAGTTTATCTTTTGTGCACTTCTTTTAACAAGTAGTCCTGCTTCTGCTATCATTGTAACCATTTTTGTCGTCAATTTACGCCATCTATTAATGAGTTTAACATTAGCACCTCATTTTACACGTTATTCTATGCTTAGAAATGTTGGTTTCGGTACATTATTAACCGACGAAACCTTTGGTGTTGCTGTGACTAAGCAAATGCAAACAGGTAAATTATACGGCAAATGGATGGATGGGCTTAACTTAACCGCTTATATTTTCTGGATTTTGTCGTGTGTCTCAGGCGCCTTCTTAGGGCAATGGGTGGCCAATCCTGAACAATGGGGCTTAGATTTCGCCTTAGTTGCGATGTTTGTTGCACTTTTAGTTCTACAATTGAGTAGTGTTGGTAAAAGTAAAATCATGCATTATATTAAGTTAATCGGCTATATGGCTGTTATTATGTATGGCCTTTCGTATATTGTACCGTCACATGTGGCTGTCCTACTAGCAACAGTTATTGTAGCAACCATCGGGGTGGTGACTGACAAATGACAACAACCGCTTATATGGTATGGCTTATTATCGGCTGTGCGCTTGTAACATGGCTCCCCCGTGTCATTCCGTTTATTTTTGTGCGCAGTGTTACACTTCCAGATGTTGCCCTAAAGTGGCTTAGCTATATTCCTGTTTGTATTTTAAGTGCCCTTGTAATTGAAAATTTAATCGATACAGAAAGCAGCAAAGTGGTGACGCTTGATTGGCCTGTCTTTATTACATTTGTTCCAACACTTCTTATTGCCCTGATCACAAAAAGTTTATCAATTACTGTGGTTGCAGGGGTTATTATAATGGCAGCTGTACGATTTTTCATGTAAAAAGGTCAGTCCACATTAGGACTGACCTTTTTATTTCTTCCTTTTCCTTGCTAACCAAAAGCCCACTGTTAATGAAAATGCATCTATTATGAAAAGAATGGGTGTGGATGTATATCCTGCATAGACAGAGGCAGTGATAAGCGCAATGGCTAATAATAGGGCAACATAGCGATTATACGTAATTCTTGTGAACAATAACACAAGTAAGGCCGGTACGAAAAGCGCTAATATCATTTTCCCAAAAACGTCCATTATACATCCCTCTGCTCAGCAAGTAGTAATCCAATTCGGTAATGATCATTACTATAAATTACATGCTGTGTTAAACGAATTTCATTGTTTCGATCTAACACTTCTAGACGGCAATGGGCTGCATTTAATTGTAAGGCTTCATATAACTCATTCTCCGTAAAAATGGCAACACCATTTACCTTACGAATACATTCACCTGCAAGTAAGCCCATTTTTTCAGCTGGCGAATCAGGAAGCACTGCTGCGATAATCGCACCCTTTGTACTAGGTGCTACCGCATAATGATCTGTTTTATCCTGCCCAGCATAATAGATAGAGATGATGATACGGATAATTGCTCCCAAGGCAAGCGTGATAAAACCGATCAATGGCTCTAAGTATGCAGCCAGTCCCCCTATTAAAATAAGCTGTCCAAGTATTAATACAGATCGCCCAATTTTAGGTAGTATTAGAACAGGTAATTCCTTCCTTATCAGCTTTGAAAAGCCGATTACGAGAGGAAATAGGATGAGCGCGAAGCTGGTATCTCCTATCGTAAACTGTGGCCAGTACGGCAATACTGCAGCAATTGCATCACCAGGAATGACAAAGAAAATAGGCAATACCCAGACATTTCTTGAGCGATAGACAATTGCCTGCATACCTCGTTTTGTTTTTTCCATGCAAGGCGTTGTGACATTCATAGCCGCACGTCGAATTAAAAGCCCTTCAGCAATGACACAAAGACCAACAAGAATGGTGATGGTAACGATAGCACCATCCTCTAAATTCACTCCTGTTAAGGAAATGTTCCACCAAGAAAATGACCAATTGTAGGAAGACATGGCCCATATTGCTAGCGTAGCTATGCCCATAGTCAAAATCGGTGACAGAGCATTCATGAAATACAGTGCAAGTGCTACTATAGAGACTGCTATTACAATGATTAAAAACACTTTCGGTACGGTAAGCCCTGCTACCATACTAATCAACGAAATAATCAATGAATATAGCCATCCATCTTTCCATTGTCCGATTAACTCTGTCCAGCCCCAAATAATTCGTCTATTAAAATATTTACGCTCCTGTTTTACACGACGATAACCTAATAAAGTAGCAAATACTATTGCTATATACAGTAATGGGTTGAGTAAAAAGCGGCCAATCGCTGTTACAATTTCTAATAATATCTCACTAACCATACGAACACCCGCCGTTTCTATCTTGAATACTATGAATTTATTGTATCAAACGACTACACTCTTGCGTAGTACAAACTCATAGAAAGCTTTGTATTATAGTTCTTTTGTTGTGTCAGTGGGTTTATTGTTCAATGGTATGAAGTAAAAAACTAGTTGCCATTTGGAACTGTTGATCATTTTGACGATCTGTTTTAAAATTTTTCAACGTTTCATTCAAGCTATTAAAGAAGGTCGTATCCATATAAAATTCATCTTCTGCTAGTTTTAACTTTTTTTGCTTTCGATAAAGGTTAACCGCTTCAGCTGTTGTATCATCCATATAACCATCTAAACGATCAATTTGATAGCCAAGTTTCTGTAAGGCATTTTGTGAATAAGAAATTTCCTCACTCATATCGCCCACTTTAAATTTTCCTGTCAGCGGATGTAGTTGAAAAGCGAATAATTCATTTTGCTCGATGACTAAACTTGCCTCAATGCCCTGCCCATGAATCCATTCACGTTTCGGTGTAAGCCATTTATTCGTGGATAATTTAAGCTCTCCACCATTAGATAGCTCCCAAGATTCCTGCACTGTTCCTTTCCCAAAGCTCTTAACTCCAACAAGAGAAGCACGTCCCCAGCTTTTTAAGGCTCCGCTCAATACTTCACTCGCAGAAGCACTACCTTGATTTTGTAAGACAACTATTGGAATTTTGTTCATCGTTTCTAAATATTTTTCATCAATACCTTTTGTTTGTGTTTTTAATGGCTCCATAGCACCTTCAGCATTTTGCATATATGCAAATACCTTGCCACTATCTAATACCGTACTTAGTAGCGCTGCGACGCTATGTAAATAACCCCCTGGATTATCACGAACATCAATTACAATTCCTTCAACATCTTTACGAAGCAATTTACTCGTTTCAGCAACCCATTCATTTGCCGTTTTCTCACCAAACAATGAGATCACAACATAGCCAATTGCTGTATCCTCTACCTTTACAACCTCACTTGAGACGGTCTTATTAGAGATAGCAGCTCGTTCCATCGTCATTTTAATATGTTTATCCTCACTCGGTCGGTAAACGACAATGGTTACCTTCGTCCCCTTCTCCCCTTGAATTAAATGCATTAATTCGCTCATCGTCTTACCATCTACACGTACGCCATCAACTTGTACAATTTCATCGAGTGAGCGCATTCCAGCTTTCTCTGCCGGAGATGAACGAACAGGGGATACTACTATAAACTTCCCTTTATTTTCCGAGAGTTCAATACCAATACCTACTCTTTCCTCAGCTAGCATTTGCCGATGTTGCTCGGCCTCTTCCTTGGAGTAATAAGTGCTGTAAGGGTCCTTAATGGCATCGGCCATACCACGAAGAGCTCCCTCCACCAATGCATCCTTTTTTGTACTGTAAACTGATTTTTCTTCAATGAGGGTTATGGCCTCACCAATTGTGTCAACCTCCGTAACAGGCTCCTTTTTATCACCAATATTAAACCAATCAAAGTAAATACCACTGCCTACCACTAAACTACTAAGTAGGACACCGACACTGGCCGTTAATTTGCGCAAATCTTCCCTCCTCCGTCTCTTTTACTGTATGACACTATTTTTTCAAACATACAAGATTACTTTTCAAAATTATGAATTGAGGGGATACCTTCTCTCACTTTACGGGTAATCGCCAGTGTTCCTCCGGTATTTCGCCCCATAGTGAGGGGACTTAGTTGCTCCAGTGCATTTTTCATCGCACTAGTATGTGCTTTCAATTTACGGGTAATCACATAAAAATAAACAATCTGCTCGTTTCTACTATAGAAATCGAACAGATTGTTTATGAGTTAATCTAAAGCATCTACATATTCTTTTAACATATCCACGTCCATTGGTCCTTTGATGGCACGTTGAATATAGCCGTTAGAATCAATAAAATAAGTTGTGGGAATGGTGATAACCTGATAATCCGAGCCTACTGAATTATTAGGGTCTGGATCCAATAATATGGGGAATGTTAGCTCAAAGCTATCTCTAAAAGTCATCACCGTGTCCACTTTCGCATCAGCTGTCACATCACGCTCTGCCGTTGTTAAATTGACAGCTACAATTTCAACATTTTTTTCTTTTGCATATTCATCATAGAAGCTTTGCATATGTGGCATTTCAGCCTTACAAGGTGGACACCATGTCGCCCAGAAATTTAACACAACTTTTTTTCCACGTAGATCACTTAATGTAATGTCTTCCCCGTCTAAGCTTGTTAAAGTGAAATCAGGAGGTGTATCTCCATTTCCTAAACCAATTTCTCGTTCCTCCATGTCCTTACCAAGAGCTGATTTTTCAATTGCACGGTCTTCATTAATTTGTTGCTTTACATATGTACCAATCATCGCAACTACTAAAAGCACGACGATCAGAAGTCCAATATTTTTTTTCATTCTTTACCTCCCTCTTTGATTCGTTCATGTTCCAGGGCTATTCCAAGACAAAGCAATAATAGACTAATACCCACAGCCGTTTGCCATATACCAAGTGGCTGGAAGAAAGCAACGATCATTAGTCCAGCTGTATACAGTAATAAGCCTTGCTTTACTGTTGGTAGTTTCCATAATATGAAGATTGTCAATATACTTAGTACCGTTAATGTAGTGACTTCACTCATTGTAGAGTTGTCATTGAACAACACAACAAGCCATTGATAAATGGATTGGGTTAAGATAATTGCCCAGCTATACGCTATCATACTTTGAGCTTGTAATAGGCGTTTTTGTCGCTTCCGCCATATTTGCAAAGATGCAACAATGACGCCAAGATAAACGCCAATCGTCCCTCCATTGAAATAGAGTAAAGAAATGGGCTGTGCCACAACTGCTTTAAAGTCAGTGATAAGCAAGCTAAATTTCCATACAAGGATAAACGTAAAAACTGCATCACTATATGCCTCAGACCACTTTTTTGAAAATTGTAAACGTAGTATTAGCCAAACCATGAAGAATGTAACAAGTAGCGCAATTGCAGTTGCTGGTAAAGTTAGTGCTCGGATTGAGTACCAATCTGTATTGATCACTCTAAAAATCCTCCTCCGAAAGATACATACAGCATAGCATAGAACCTTTTCAAAATAAGCTTATTTCACATGGTGTTCAGAAAATCTTAAGAAATATACCCCTCTATGTATATATTCATCATAACATTAAATAGAATCTGATAATAGGAAAAGGAAGGGAGGAGCAATTATGCTTCTACACGACTCATTTTTTCTTGTTATGACGATGTTGACAAAGTTTAGGTCGAAGAATTTGAAAAAGAGTCTTTACCGAAAACTAGTTATTCGTGCAATTAAAAGCATCACTATTTTTAATTGACATGACCCACGATAGGCGTACACTTTACTTACTGTATTCCAAGAAGGTTTACTAACGTACATATGCATAATTTTGTTAACGAAAACGGGCTAGATGAAATCCTTCAAAAATGACTAAAAAAAGCTATACACTAGATTGCTCTAATGTATAGCTTATACTTTACAATGGAATATATTTTAGTGGGTTTACACTACCAACTGCTTGTCCTCTCCAAGGACCATTGTGCACTTCAAAGTGTAAGTGTGGCCCAGTAGAGCGGCCAGTGCTACCCATTGCAGCAATTTGCTGACCTTGTGTTACTTCTTGTCCTACGCTCACATTAAATGAATTTAAATGCGCATACACGGTTGTATAAATTTGTCCATCAACCGAATGCGTCAGTATGACAACATTCCCATAAGAACTTAGTGGTGCAGCATAAGCAACGACACCATCCGAAGCCGCCCATATTGGTGTTCCTGTTGAATTAGCAAGATCCACACCATAATGGAATTCAGGACCTGCTCCAAGATTACGCCAGCCATAAGGCGATGTTAATCGACCATTTGTTGGTTTTATCCACGTTCCATTAGATTGAGGGGCATTGACTGTACCACTAGATGAGCCGCCACCACCATTATTGGCAGCCGCTGCTGCCGCTGCCGCCGCAGCCGCTGCTTTACGTTTTGCTTCTTGTTGACGGGCAATTTCAGCTAAACGTTTTTGCTCAGAAATAATTTGATCTTGTAACTCTTGGCTTACATCCAATGCTTCAGAATACTCTTTTTCAAGTAATACTTTTTCAGATTTCAGCTTTTCTTGTTCTTTTTCTAATTCGTCAACTAATTTATTTTTCTCAGTTTTTTGGCTATTTAATGAAGCTTTTAAACGTTCAAGCTCCGCTCTTTGGCCTTCCAACTTTTTACGTTTTTCTTCAACAATTTGTTTTTGTTCTTCTAATTTTTGTTTATCATCTTTTTGGTCTTGAATTATTTGACGATCCGCTTCCATCAATGCATTTACTGCGGAGAATCGATCAATAAAGTCTACAAAACTATTAGAACCAAGTAATACGTCTAAATAGCTTACCGAGCCGCCTGCTTGAATCGCTCGAGCACGTTCTTGTAGTAAAACATCGCGTTCTTCAATTTTATGCAATAGTTCTTTAATAGACTCTTCTAGTTTTTTTATTTCTTCATTCGTTGTTTGAATTTCGGCTTGGACATTTTTTATATTACTATTTGTTTTGTCGATTTCAGCGTTTAATGCTTGAATTTGATCTATGATTTTTTGTTGTTTTTCTTGATTCGCTGTAATGGCATTTGATTTGTTTGAAATGGATGAATTTAATTCATTTTTCTTTGTTTCAATTTGCTTTTTCTCTTCTTTTAAATCCGATAAACTTGTTGCAAACGCTGATGGAGTTTGGATAAAAAGAATTAGAGCAGATGCTACTGCAAGTGTTTTCAATGTGTTTTTCGCCTTACTTTTCACCGATTGAACTCCCCTTCGACTATTTTTCCCACTCACAAATATCCGCTGTGAGTGCTAAACTAAATTTTTAAAAACTTACGCACTGACATGAAGCTTCCCCAAATACCGATCAACACACCAATAAGTAACAGAAGACCGCTCACCTGATACACAAGTGGAGAAAAATCTAATACTTGAATGAGCTCACCTTGTAAACGAGGTGCAATAATTTTATATATATTGTGGTAAAGGGTTGTGACAACCGCAATCGGAATAATAGAGCCTAAAATTCCGAGCCACATACCTTCCAATAGGAACGGGATACGCACGAATGAGTTCGTGGCACCTACTAGTTTCATAATTTCAATTTCATCTCGTCGAGCAATAATCGTAATTCGAATGGTATTTGAAATTAAGAATATCGCTGTGAATAATAACCCTAAAATAAGCACGATCCCTACATTACGACTCATATTTAAGAAGTTAAATAGTTTTTCTACTTTTCCTTCACCATACATAACGTCATATGTATACTCATATTTATCAATCGCTTGCGCAACTTTTGCCGTTTGCTGAGGTTCAGTAGCTTTTACATAAATTACATTACGTAAAGGGTTGCTTTGCTCAAATAGCTTAAAATCATCGCCAAAATCTTTGACTAATTTGGATAACTCATCTTCTCTCGTTGAATAGGTCATTTCTGAGACACCAGGCAATTTTTTGATTTTTTCAATCAGTGCTTTTTCAGCAGCCTCATCTGCTGTCTCATCAATTAACACTTTAATTTCAACATCGTTTTCTAAATCAGTTGCCACTTTATTTAAATTCATCATAATAAGCGCAAATACGCCAACTAGGATAAGCGTAACGGTTACGGCACTGACAGACGCGATGGTCATCCAGCTATTACGACCAAGTGATTTAATACTTTCACGGAAGTGGCGCTTTACTGTACTAAATTTCATAGCCGTAATCACCTCCGTGTTCATCACGGACAATCAAACCGCCCTCGATCGCGATAACGCGACGACGAATCGTGTTAACAATCTCACGGTTATGGGTCGCCATTACAATGGTTGTCCCTCGTGCATTAATTTCCTCAAATAAATTCATAATCTCCCATGAAGTTTCCGGATCAAGGTTCCCAGTAGGTTCATCCGCAATCACAACTTTTGGTACATTGACGATTGAACGTGCAATGGACACGCGTTGTTGTTCCCCCCCTGAAAGTTCATTCGGGAACATTCTTGCTTTATGCTTTAATCCTACAAGCTCTAAAACTTCCATAACTCGACGTCTGATTTCGTCAGGTTGTTCCTCGATTACTTCAAGCGCAAAAGCTACGTTCTCATAAACATTTAAACGAGGTAATAACTTGAAATCTTGGAAAACAACACCAAGTTGACGACGCAAAAAAGGGACTTTCTTATTCTTTAGCGTTGCTAAATCAATCCCATTAACAATAATCTGTCCTGACGTTGCCTTTTCTTCACGGTACATCAATTTGATAAATGTAGATTTACCTGCACCACTTGGGCCAACTACATATACAAATTCGCCCTGCTTTATATTTACAGAAATACCGTTTGTCGCAACAACACCATTCGGGTACTTCTTTGTCACATTTTTCATTTCTATCATGTTTAAACCACCTAAAACTCTCATCTATGTAAGAGGTATTTCATTAACTATTATAGCACTCTATTTCTGTTTTTTTATTACAGTTTCATTTCAATCCGTGGCAGTTCCTTCTATTTCGTTCTTTCCTTGCCATAATCCTTAAGATTATGACAAAAATAAAAACAGAAATCGACGACATATAGCGTCGATTCCTGTTTCTTAAGAAAAAAGCATTCAAGCAATGAACTGCCCCGTAAAAGTTAGACACCAATCTAACTTTTACGGGGGTTTTTTTAAACTTGCTGTTCGTCAGTTGTTGTGTAGCGAACTAAAACAGCCCCTGTTTTCGATTCACCCTCGATAAATAAGCGATTTGCATGTTCAACTTCTTTATCAAAACGGACTACTTTGGATAGGAATTGATCCTGAGACTCCATTTTGGAAACATCTTGTATGCCAACGTCTACTTTCCCAAAATTCGTCACCACTTTACCACTTAATGAGATTGTACGAGGGACATATAGTTCAACTGCTCCCGCTACTGTTTGAGCTTTTATTTTGGATGAATTTGTCGAACAAGTTGTCACCACAACATGTCCATTGACAGATTTAGCTTCTACTTCATCCAATGCGCCGTCTAAATAAACACGACCATTTAATGTTTCAGCTTCTAGGTCTTTTCCACGAACATTCGTTAATTCAATCGAACCATTAGAAGAATCTACATCCGCTTTCCCAAAATTGAACTTCGACCCTTTAATGGCACCGTTTAATGTTTTCACCTTTAATTCTTCAAAATTTATATCCTGTAATGAAACACTGCCATTCATAAGTCGGACAGATAATTTTTCAAGTTTATCCTTTGGCACTTGTACCTTCACATTGACCTGAACAAGCTTTAATTGACTCAAAATTCGAAGTGAATGCTCATCTTCCTTCACAACAAATTGCTCTAAAAAGTGATTACGTGTTTCTTCCTCGCTATCATTCATAAGCGGTGCCTTCACCTTGCAGATTACTTGAATCGTTTCTCCCTCACTGGATTCCAATGAGAAGTTACCATTTGGTAATTCAGCGATAATGCTTTCTACGTTGGCAGCAGCCACTTCTTCTGTATGTGTAAACTCAATTTTATCGCCAAATGGAGAAGCTACATCAAATTCCTTCACCTTTTTGACAGCCGTATTCATCATATCCATAAAAAGAGAACCAATTTGCGTTAAATCTTTACGAAAATCTTGCATCTCATCTTGGAAATTCTTCATAAAATCATCTTTTTTCTTGTCATCATCTTTAGGTTTTTCTTCAAATAGTGAATCTTTGTCAGTTGAAAATGACTGTGTTTCTTTAGACACATCATTCATAACATTTTGAGTAGAATTGCCAGATTGCTCTAATGCTTCTAATAATGTAATCGCCTCTTGTGCCGAAATCGTACCTTTTTCTACAAGTTCTAAAATTCGTTGACGTTCATTTTGCATAAATAAATAGCCTCCCTCAGTTCGTTATACTATTTATACGATTCTTCATGTGAAAAGTTTCACTGCAAAATAGAATAAATTGGGTCTTTCATGACAATTTAAGCTTTCCTTATTTTCAGCTGGAATGATGTGGCCTTGTCTAAGTTGATTCTTTGGCTTGAGTAGGACTATTCGAATTTTAATTGCTTCAGTCCAAATCCTCAGTTCTCCCACTTCATTGATCGTTTCTCAATTAAGATTTAGCAGCCTCTGCTAGCACAGCTTCCATTCGCATACGGTCACGTTCTAAAATTGGTTTTAGATATTTTCCTGTGTAAGAGCCAGGCACTTCCGCTACCTCTTCAGGTGTTCCAGTTGCAATGATGGTACCACCTTTGTCACCACCCTCTGGACCTAAATCGATAAGATAATCTGCTGTTTTGATAACATCTAAATTGTGTTCAATGACTAATACGGAGTCGCCATTTTCAACAAGACGCTGTAGCACTACAAGTAAACGTGCAATATCATCTGCGTGTAAACCTGTCGTTGGTTCATCTAGAATATAGAAGGATTTCCCTGTAGAACGTCGATGTAATTCAGATGCTAATTTTACTCGTTGTGCTTCTCCTCCTGATAAAGTTGTGGCAGGCTGCCCTAATTTCATATAGCCCAAGCCAACATCTACAATGGTTTGCAGCTTGCGTTGGATCTTTGGAATATTTTCGAAGAACACTACTGCATTTTCAATCGTCATATCTAGAATATCTGCGATACTCTTATCTTTATATTTCACTTCAAGTGTTTCACGATTATAGCGTTTACCGTGACATACTTCACAGGGTACATAAACATCGGGAAGGAAATGCATTTCTATTTTAATAATTCCATCGCCACGGCATGCTTCACAGCGGCCTCCCTTGACATTAAAGCTAAAACGTCCCTTTTTATAGCCACGTACCTTTGCTTCATTTGTTGTAGCAAAAACATCGCGTATATCATCAAAGACACCTGTGTAGGTAGCCGGATTGGAACGAGGGGTACGACCAATTGGTGATTGGTCAATATCGATGACCTTTTCAAGTTCATCCATTCCTGTTACCTCTTTATGTTCTCCTGGTTTAACCTTGGAACGATTCAGTTTCTGTGCCAATGATTTATATAAGATTTCATTAATCAACGTCGACTTTCCTGAGCCAGATACACCTGTCACGGCGACAAACAAACCTAGTGGAACGTCAACTTTGACGTTGCGTAAATTATTTTCCTTCGCACCATTAATAGAGAGTTTACGACCATTTGGCTGGCGTCTTTCAACTGGCAATGGAATGAATTTTTTACCACTTAAATATTGTCCCGTTAAAGAATTCCCATTTTCCATGACTTCCTGTGGTGTACCTGCTGCAACAATTTGGCCACCATGAACACCTGCACCTGGTCCTACATCAATAAGATAATCAGCAGCTAGCATCGTATCCTCATCGTGCTCCACCACAATCAGTGTATTACCAATATCACGCATGTTTTGTAACGTGCTAATTAAACGATCATTATCCCGTTGGTGCAATCCAATAGATGGTTCATCTAAAATATAGAGAACACCTGTTAATCGTGACCCTATTTGAGTAGCAAGGCGAATACGTTGTGCTTCCCCGCCGGATAATGTGCCTGCTGCACGACTTAACGTTAAATAGTCCAAACCTACATTAACAAGGAAGCCCAATCGCTCTGCAATTTCTCGTAAAACCAGACGAGCAATTTGCATATCCTTTTCAGATAGATCTAACCCTTTGAAAAATGTGTCCGCTTCCTGAATCGAATATTGTGTCACTTCACCAATATGCTTGTCTGCAATTTTCACTGCTAGTGTTTCAGGCTTTAAACGATAACCTTTACAAGAAGGGCAAGCCTGTTGTGCCATATATTTTTCCATTTGCTCACGAATATAATCAGATGTTGTCTCTTTAAAACGACGCTCAACATTGCGCACAACACCCTCAAATTCAATCATTTGGTCTCGCACATTGCCAAACTCATTTTCATAATGGAAGTGAACCTTCTCTTTACCCGTGCCATATAAAATTTTGTCCATCTTTTCCTTTGGTAAATCCTTTACAGGCACATCCATTGGAATATCATAGTGATCACAAACAGCTTTTAATAATTGTGGATAGTATTGAGAACTAGTTGGTTCCCATGGTGCAATAGCATGCTCTAACAAGGAACGATCCCAATCTGGCACAACTAAATCTATATCCACCTCTTGTGTGGAACCTAAGCCGTCACAGCTTGGACAAGCACCAAATGGACTATTAAAAGAAAACATGCGTGGCTCTAGCTCTCCAATTGAAAAACCGCATAATGGGCAGGCATGGTGTTCACTAAACAGTAATTCCTCATGCTCCATAACATCTACAAGCACACGACCATCTGCCAAACGAAGAGCTGTCTCTAAAGAATCACTTAAACGTGCAGCGACGCCTTCCTTCATAACAACACGGTCGATCACTACCTCAATCGAATGCTTTTTATTTTTATCAAGATCAATCGCATCATCTAAATCTCTTAAATCACCATCAATTCGTACACGAACAAAGCCCTGTTTCTTTAAATCCTCTAGCAGTTTAACATGTGTTCCTTTACGACCAGAAACCATCGGAGCAAGAAGTTGCATCTTGGTTCTTTCCGGATAAGTTAATAAACGATCTACCATTTGCTCAATCGTTTGGGAGGTAATTTCGATCCCATGATTGGGACAAATCGGTTTGCCAATACGTGCATAGAGTAAACGTAAGTAATCATAGATTTCTGTGACCGTCCCTACCGTAGAACGTGGGTTACGACTCGTCGTTTTTTGGTCAATCGAAATAGCAGGCGATAAACCTTCGATTGCATCAACATCCGGCTTGTCCATTTGTCCAAGAAATTGACGAGCATAGGCGGAAAGAGACTCGACATAACGTCGTTGCCCCTCCGCATAAATCGTATCAAATGCTAGTGAAGATTTTCCTGAGCCTGATAATCCTGTTAAAACGACTAATTGATCACGTGGAATTGTGACATTGATATTTTTTAAATTATGAGCACGTGCACCTTGCACGACAATTTCAGTATTTTTCACAAGTCATTCACCCTTCTACCTTCAATTCAAATATTGTATCTCGAAGCTCGGCTGCACGTTCGAAATCAAGCGCTTTTGCCGCTTCCTTCATTTCTACCTCTAGGGAAGCTAAAAGTTGTTCTTTTTCTGCCTTTGTCAACTTTTTGCCTTTTGTAGCCTTTGATACATAGGATTCTTCTTCTTCTGCCACTTGTGTTGCACGAATTATATCTGGAATTTTCTTATTAATAGTTTGAGGCGTAATACCATGCTCTTCGTTATATGCCATTTGCAACGTACGACGACGCTGTGTTTCATCAAGCGCCTTTTTCATCGAGTCTGTCATATTATCCGCATACATGATGACATGGCCATTCGCATTACGCGCAGCACGGCCTATTGTTTGAATCAATGAACGTTCTGAACGCAAAAAACCTTCTTTATCAGCATCCAAAATTGCTACAAGTGACACCTCAGGAATATCAAGGCCTTCACGCAATAAATTAATACCGATGAGTACATCGTATGTTCCCTTACGTAGCTCACGGATAATCTCAATCCGTTCTAGTGTCTTAATCTCAGAATGCAAGTATTCAACTTTTAAGCCCATTTCCTTCAAATAAGCCGTTAAATCCTCTGACATTTTTTTTGTTAACGTTGTGACCAATACACGCTCATCATGTGCGATTCGGTCCTGAATCTCATCAATCAAATTATCTATTTGACCTTCAATTGGGCGGATATCAATTAATGGATCCAATAAACCAGTAGGTCGAATAATTTGCTGGACCATTTCTGGAGTATGCTCCAACTCATAAGGGCCAGGTGTAGCAGATACATAAATAGCTTGATGCACTCGATTTTCGTATTCTTCAAACCGCAATGGACGGTTATCTAGGGCCGAAGGTAAGCGGAAACCATGTTCTACGAGAACACCTTTACGAGCTTGGTCCCCATTGTACATCCCGCGTACTTGCGGAAGAGTTACGTGACTTTCATCTACCACAAGCAAAAAATCTTCTGGGAAATAATCAAGCAAAGTATAAGGAGTAGCACCTGCTCCACGTAATGTTAAGTGACGTGAATAGTTCTCAATCCCTGAACAAAAACCCATTTCACGCATCATCTCTAAATCATAGCGTGTCCGTTGCTCTAAACGCTGAGCCTCCAACAATTTATCTTCAGCACGTAACAATGCCAGACGTTCCTCTAATTCTTTTTCGATATTTTCAATCGCTTTTCGCATTTTTTCTTCTCGTGTAACGAAGTGGGATGCCGGGAAAATAGCGACATGCTCTCGATCCGATAAAATTTCTCCTGTTAATGCATCTACCTCACGAATACGATCAATTTCATCCCCAAAAAATTCAACCCGAATACAATGCACATCACGTGAGGCTGGGAAAATTTCTACTACATCTCCTCGTACCCGAAATGTTCCGCGTGTAAAACTAACATCATTGCGCTCATATTGAACATCTACTAGTTTGCGCAGTAGCTGATTACGTTCAATTTCCATACCAGTACGAATTGATACAAGCATTTCACGATATTCTTCAGGAGAACCAAGACCATAAATACAGGACACAGATGCAATAATAATGACATCGTCACGCTCAAATAATGCAGATGTTGCAGAGTGGCGCAGCTTATCAATTTCATCGTTAATGCTGGAATCTTTTTCTATATAGGTGTCTGTCTGCGGTACATAGGCTTCTGGTTGGTAGTAATCATAGTAACTAACAAAATATTCTACAGCGTTATTGGGAAAGAACTCTTTAAATTCACTATATAATTGACCCGCTAATGTTTTATTGTGTGCCATAATGAGTGTCGGTTTTTTAACTTGCTGGATCACATTTGAAATCGTAAACGTTTTTCCAGTCCCTGTAGCACCAAGCAATGTTTGATGACGCTTGCCTGCTTTCACACCCTCCACTAATTCCACAATTGCCTTTGGCTGATCCCCATTAGGCTGATATGGCGCTTGTAAATCAAATGTTTGCACACATGTCCCCGTCCTTTCCTTCCAATTTGTACATATATTTTAGCATAGCAATATTAAAATTTCGAACATTTAACGAACGAATGTTTGTAAAATTTTTTTCTATCTCTAAAATTGAAGATGGATACTCAACCTTCTACTCTCATAATAGCCGCTTCCACATATTTTCAAGCTTTATCTAATAATTAGATTTCAATATTTAGATTGGTTGTCGCTACTTAGTGTGCGAGAGCTTTGAGCAATGCTCACTCCCTTTCTCATTTATAGGGCAACACTCTTAACAAATTGAGCGAATATTAAACCCTCTATTATTTCCAAAACAAAAAAATCCCGCTCTCCATAGACAAAGAGAGCGGGATTGTCATTATTATTCATCTTCTGATTGCTGCAAGGAATTTAGTTCGGCTGTGTATTGATAAAATGCGTTTTCATCTTTTTCATCGAGTGCTCTATCTATCAGAACTATGAGCTGCTCTTGTCGATGCACACGCTGGATACGATTTAAAAATAAATCTAAATAAATCTCGTTTAATAATTTCTCTGCCTCATCAACTTTTTTTGACTGACCAACGGCTTTTAGAAAATCTGTGTACGAATAATATTTATCCAACGATCTCACCCCGATCCTTTTCTAAATTATATGAAAATTGAAATTAAAAAGCAATGCTTACGATTTGAAAATAACTTGGATTAGCTAGTAAACTCGTGAAATTTAGAGCAAACTCTCTAAGCATTTCATTCATATATAAGCATTGTTCCGTTATTTTCTATATTTTTTGAAATTCATTTTATGTACTACACTACCGTTATCAATAGAAAAGGAGGCACTTCCAATATGACTACCAATTTTGTAAATGGCTATTTAATTTCCTTTAACACTTACTTGCTACAACCCGTTCAGCATGACTCAAAAGTTTTCACACATGTTATTGACAAACATAATGAGTTAATTGTTACCCGTAAACCGATGCATGTGCTTCGAAAATCTTGTATTTCATTAGGCTCCACCTATGAAGCAGCAAAACAATCTGCTAAACGTTTTTTTGGTAATCAACATAAGCTACCAATTGTCGTGGCCTTTGATTATGGCTATCCCTGTATTTTTCTACCAACCTACTCACCGAATTCCATTCATAATATATGGATAGGGCTACATGCGATTATCAATATTACACCTAGCAAAACAGGATGTGTTGTCACGTTAAAAAATGATAAAAAGATTGAGCTACCTATTCAATATGCCTCTATTAGTAAACAATTTGTGAATGCATCTATGCTCTATAAACATTACATGCACGAACGAAAACAGCTTAGTCAAGACTCACCCTTTCACCCACCCTTTTAACTAAAAAATCCCCCAAGAATAACTCTTGGGGGATGGATATTAGTTAATTTTCGAACGTAAGTAAGCATTAATAAATGGATCTAAATCGCCGTCCATTACTGCTCCAACATTACCTGTTTCTTCATTTGTACGGTGATCTTTTACCATTGAGTATGGATGGAATACATAAGAGCGAATTTGCGAGCCCCAGCCGATTTCTTTTTGTTCACCACGGATCTCATCAAGCTGCGCCTGTTGCTTCTCTAGCTCTAATTGATATAATTTCCCTTTTAACATAGCCATCGCTTTTTCACGGTTTTTAATTTGCGAACGTTCTGCCTGACATTGTACGACAGTACCAGATGGGATGTGTGTAATACGAACAGCTGAATCTGTTGTATTGATGTGCTGACCACCCGCACCTGTTGCACGATACGTATCAATTTTCAAATCCTCTGTGCGAATATCAATTTCAATATTATCGTCAAATTCTGGCATAACATCACAAGAAACAAAAGATGTATGGCGACGTCCTGATGAATCAAATGGTGAAATACGCACTAGGCGATGGACACCTTTTTCCGCCTGTAAATAACCAAATGCATTGTGACCTTTAATCGATATGGTTACAGATTTAATCCCTGCTTCATCACCTGGAAGATAATCCATTGTTTCCACTTTAAAGCCACGCTTTTCAGCCCATCGTGTATACATACGTAGTAGCATAGAACCCCAGTCTTGAGACTCTGTTCCACCTGCTCCTGGATGCAACTCTAAAATCGCATTGTTTTGATCATATGGACCGCTCAACAATAATTGTAGCTCAAAATCAACCATTTTTTGTTGGAATTCTGCAAGCTCATTGCCTAACTCTTCCTGTAGTTCTTCATCTGGTTCTTCACGTAAAAGCTCCAGTGTCATATCTAAATTCTCATGTGTTTCTTCTAAATCTTTATATTCATTGACGATTGCCTTTAAGCCATTTCCCTCATTGATGATCACTTGTGCACCTTGCTGATCATCCCAAAATCCTGGCTCTAGCATCATTTCATCTAGTTCCTGAATACGTGCCTCTTTGTTTTCTAAGTCAAAGAGACCCCCTAAAGTCCGCCAATTTTTTGGCTGTAGTGTCTAACACGTTGCGTACATCTGCTAATTCAATCATTGTGAAATCCTCCGAACGTTAGTAATGAAGCCACATCATTGTGTAAACTCCGTATCTTTTTATTATAACGTTTTTACAGAGGAAAACATACATAAAATCACTATCCTACGTCTCGTCTTCAAGCATATCAAGCGCAAAACGTTGAAATATCTTCACACGATCATACTGAACAAGTAAATGCTTCGTTCTTCTCTCTAATCTATACTTTAATAAAAATGCCCGTTGAATTCGATACTCTATCGTCTTGACACTAACATCTACAATAATTTCCTGGCCATTCGTAAAGGTTACCTTTGTCCTTTTTTTATCCACAGTGATATATTCATCAATTTGATGAACAGCAAACCATATACATTCAGGATGTAGAGGAGACTTGCTAGGAAACCATAAAATATTACCACGCTCATCCACAACGATTGGGTTTTTATTAAGTTTACCTAGGATCATTTTTGATCCATCGAAAGCCCCTCTTAAACTTGAACCATAATAACGTAAATTATAGTCCATTAACTTCGTTGGTGCTAATTTAGATATATATTCATTATTTTTTTCCATCACCCGAGTACATAAATTTCCAAAGGAATCATACACAGGCATATACAGCATAGTTTCACTACTCATAATATCCTTTTTATGCATCCATATTCCCCCTTTATACACTTTATGTTTCAGTCTAAATAAAAAAGGAATATACCAAGGTCCGTACATTCCCGATATTTTCTACAAGTCGAATTTGCTTGGAAAACTTTATTTCCACCCATAATCCTCCCGTTTTAGTAGACACAACTTCTCAAAATCTTTCATCACTCTTAATCCTTAGTACTCCATACCATTAAATTATTTAGGATAATAATAGGATTACTTACTAAAACTAATTTCCTATTATTACAGCTATTGTATACCCATATTTTACTATTGTCCACAAATTCTGACTTTTAAAACTTAAATTCTTTTTCCTTAAAGAAAAAAAAGATCATTTCAACACACAGTTAAAATGATCTTTTCCATTTATATTATTGAGCTGCACCATGACAGTTTTTAAATTTCTTGCCGCTTCCACAAGGACATAAATCATTGCGTCCAATATTTTCAGCTTTACGTACTGGTTGCTTTTTCGGGGCAGGACCGCCTTCTTCTTTCGGATTAACTGCCTGACCTTTCGCCACCTCTTCACGCTCAAGATTGCTGCGAATTTCAGCCTTCATCGCATATTTTGCAACATCCTCACGGATAGAAGCAACCATATCTTCGAACATCGCAAAACCTTCTTGTTGATATTCTCGAAGCGGATCATTTTGACCATATGCACGCAGATGGATACCTTGACGAAGTTGATCCATTGCATCAATGTGATCAATCCATTTTGTATCGATAGAACGTAATAAAATAACTTTTTCAAACTCACGCATACGCTCTGGTGTAAGCTCTGCTTCTTTTTCATCATAGCGAGCATGGACAGCTTCAGAAATCAATTGGTTAATGTCTTCAGCAGACTTACCTTGGAAATCAGATACTTTTAGTTGACCTTCTTCTAGCAAATTGGCAGCCACAAAGTCTTCAATTGCCTTCAGATTCCAATCTTTCTGCTCACCTTGTGTATATAGACCGACAATATTATCAATCGTTTCTTGAATCATCGACTCCACAAGCACACGCATATTTTCTGTTTCTAGTACATCATAACGTTCTTTATAAATTATCTCACGTTGCTGACGGAGAACATCATCATATTGTAATAAACGCTTACGAGCATCGAAGTTATTACCTTCGACACGTTTCTGCGCTGATTCTACAGCTCTCGACACAACTTTTGATTGCAATGGCTGTGTATCGTCCATACCTAAACGCATCATCATAGACTTCATATTATCCGAACCAAAACGACGCATTAAATCATCTTCAAGTGATAGATAAAATTGTGTCACACCTGGGTTCCCTTGACGACCAGAACGTCCACGTAGCTGATTATCAATACGGCGCGATTCATGTCGCTCTGTACCAATTACTGCTAAACCGCCTATTTCTAATACACCTTCACCAGGTTTAATGTCAGTACCACGACCAGCCATGTTAGTAGCAATCGTTACTGCGCCCTTAGAACCAGCATTGGCAATAATCTCCGCCTCGCGTTCATGGTTTTTCGCATTCAGTACATTATGGGGGATTTTATGTTTATCAAGTAATTGCGAAATAATTTCAGATGTTTCAATCGCAACTGTACCAACAAGCACAGGTTGTCCCGCCTTATGACGCTCTGCAATATCGGCTGCCACCGCTTTATATTTACCTTCCATAGAAGCAAAAATTAAATCTGGACGGTCATCACGAGCAATTGGCTTATTCGTTGGAATCGCAATAACGCTCATGTTGTAAATATTGCGGAACTCTTCTTCCTCTGTTTTCGCTGTACCTGTCATACCCGCAAGCTTTTGGTACATACGGAAATAGTTTTGGAACGTAATTGTAGCCATTGTCATCGATTCATTTTGAATCTCAACGCCTTCTTTGGCTTCAATTGCTTGGTGAAGGCCATCAGAGTATCGACGCCCCTTCATTAAACGACCAGTAAAGCCGTCAACGATTACAATTTCGCCCTCTTGGACAACATAGTCAACATCATTATGCATACTCACATGTGCCTTTAACGATTGGTTAATGGCATGGTTTAAACGAACATGTGTCAAATCAAACAGATTATCAATGCCGAATGCTTTCTCCGCCTTTTCGACACCTGCATCCGTTAATGTAACACCTTTCGTTGACTCTTCATACGTATAATCTGTCTCTGCACTTAACATACGTACAAATGCATTGGACTGTTTATAAAGCTGTGCTGATTTCCCAGCTTGACCCGAAATAATTAATGGTGTACGCGCCTCATCAATTAAAATTGAGTCAACCTCATCGATGACAGCATAGTGAAGTGGACGTTGAACACGCTCTTCTTTATAAAGCACCATATTGTCACGTAAATAGTCAAACCCTAATTCATTGTTTGTACTATAAGTAATATCCGCTTCATAGGCCGCACGCTTCTCTTCTTTTGACAGGCTGTTTAAATTTAAACCTACTGTAAGACCTAAGAAATTGTACAGATGTCCCATCTCGGCAGCGTCACGACTAGCCAAATATTCATTGACTGTGACAACATGCACGCCTTTACCAGTAATAGCATTTAAATAAACTGCCATCGTAGCTGTTAACGTTTTACCTTCACCCGTTTTCATCTCTGAAATGTTACCTTCATCAAGTGAAGCTGCCCCCATGATTTGAACACGGAATGGGTACATCTCTAAAACACGTTTCGACGCTTCGCGACAAACAGCAAAAGCCTCCGCACGAATAGACTCTAAATTCTCTCCATCAGCATAACGCTTTTTAAACTCTTCTGTTTTCGCTTGTAATTGATCATCTGAAAGCTGTTCCATTTGAGAAGCGAATCCCTCAACTTGGTCAGCGATTTTTTCTAATTTTTTTAACTCACGTTTATTGAAATCAAATAATTTATTTAATAGGTTTGCCATGAATGTTTTTCACTTCCTATATAGATTCAACTTTCATTTTACCATTGTGTAACAGTTTCATGCAAACAGTCACCCTACTTGCATGTTAAAGTCATACAAAAAAGACTCTCGCCATCGCGAGAGCCTTTGTCATCATGAAGTTTAAGTTGTTTCAATTAAGCCATACTTTCCGTCTTTACGTTTATACACAATATTAGTGCCGTTCGATTCAGCATCTGTAAAGACATAGAAATCATGTCCTAACATATTCATTTGTAATACAGCCTCTTCCTGATCCATCGGTTTTAAATCAAATTGCTTAGTTCTTACAATGGAATATTCTTCTTCCTCTGTAGAAGCATCTGCGACTGCTTGATTAGCAGCAAAATAAAGGCCTGCACCTTCACGCTCACGGAATTTACGGTTTACTTTGGTTTTATGCTTACGAATCTGACGCTCTAATTTATCAACAATTAGATCAACCGCAGCATACATGTCATTATGACGCTCTTCAGCACGAAGAGTTAAGTTCTTCATTGGAATTGTGACTTCCACTTTTGTTTGCTTGTCATTATAAACCTTTAAATTTACGTTAGCATTGGCGTTAACATCTTCGTTAAAATAACGTTCAACTTTTTCGATTTTATTTTCAACATGCTCTCGAATAGCTGGAGTTACCTCAATATTTTCACCACGAATGTTAAAGTTTAACATGTAAACTCCTCCTTTATAACTGCTATACTATCTATTTCTACACAAGTGTGTGAAATTCCTCTAAAATAATTCTTTTTTTTACAAAAAATTTTTATAAAATTAATGATTTAATGGTTGCTTTGCTTTTTCGCTTCTGCCGCTTCTCTTTTACGTCGCAACTTTAATTCCTCAACAATTAAATCTTCCACCGGACCTTGATTATTGAAAAACACGCCATACTGCTTACCCGTCCCAAACGGACGACTCCAAATCACTTCTCCAAAAGCTCTCACTTCTTGCGTATCAAGCACAAAATGGATATCCAGTGGAGGAGGATTCACACCCAGATCCACTTCCGTAAACATCTTTAACCCACGCGGACTAATATCCAGCAAGTCAGCCATAGCCGTTTGTCCATGATTGACCCTTCCATTTTCATAAATAGCAAAAGTTATTTGAACAGGCTCCTCAAATTTAAATCGGAAACCTTCTTGACGCTTAAAAATCATATTCCCACCCCAGTATATTGTTAAACATTTATATTGCTTTGATTATGACACGATGCTCATTTTACAGCTAGGGGAATAAGTAACATATTTTACCGTTGCATAGCCTAATTTATGACTATTTTACTTAAACCTTTTTAAGAAAGATTAGAAATGTATTCATACATTTGCAGATGATGACTTAAAAAAATGTCGAAAAATGATAGGATTACTTAAATTCCCGAAATATATCAAATTATGTAGAGTAAAACACAAAACCAGAAGCTCATTTTTAAATAAGTCCTGGTTTTGATGTTATCAATTATAAGTATCTCTAAATATTTAACTTATTTTTTTCCGTCGTAATACATACCATCCATTACTCGAACAGAGCTGTATGGATTTGAATATTGTTGCTCAGTCTTTTTAGATTGTTGAATAGTTTTTATATCCGTTTTAATTGCATTCATAACCTTTTGTAACTTTTCTTGTATGCTACGATCAAGCCCCTGTAAATGCTTATTTAATTGATGACCATCCAAAGATTTACCAGATTGTTGGAACTCTTCGATTATGGTTCCACGCTCGTCGAGTAATACATCTATCTTTTCTATAAACTCTTCTCGGTCATCTCCGCTAGGAATGGTTGACAAATGCTCATTAAGTCTAGCTGAAATAGAGAGCAAACGTTCAACTGGTCCCATCATATTCTGTCCCCATTCCCAAATTGTTGCTGACGATTTATACGAATAACTTCCTTCCAAGTATCACGGAATTCTGTAACAAGCCCTTCAACTTCTTCGATTATAGTAATGTCATTGCGAATATTCGCCTCTACTAATCGATTATTCATATATTCATAGAGTGCCATCATATTTTTAGAGATTTCTATATTCATATTTAGTGTAGACATAAGTTCACTTATGATCGCCTGCGCTTTTTGAAGATTGGTATTTTTATCTTGAATATTTTTTTCTTCTATGGCTAACTTTGACTTATTTAGAAATTTTAAGCATCCGTTATATAACATTAGTGTTAACTCTCCTGGAGAGGCTGTTGTTACACTATTTTGTTTATATGCATTGTGAGCTGATGTTTGTGCTGCCAATAAAAGACAACTCCTTTATATAACCTTTTTACTAATTATAGCATATTATGCCTGTCCACTAAACTGTGCAAAGTAGGAAGATTGTGAGTTTGCTTTATTAATTGCCTTCTCCATGGCACTGAATTGTTTCCAATAGCGTGCTTCAATTTTTTCTAGCTTATCTTTCCATGTATCAATACGTTTATCCATATCAACTAGACTTTTTCCAATCGAATAAGAATTATCCACACTTGAAGCATTACCCGCTTTTTTCTCGATGTCTAGCTTAAATTTATCCATAGACCCTCTAAGCTTTAGTAAAAATCCGCGAGTATCGACAGTTTTTTCAACACCATCGACAGAGATTGTATCCTGTTTATCACCTTTATTTGTAAATAAAGTTGTTACTGCATCAGGATCATCTTCTAATGCCTTACGTAATTTGTCTTCGTCAATTTCTAAAGTACCACCATCATTATATGATTTTGAAGACGTGATCCCAATATTAAATAACGTATTGTATTTAGGATTGGACACAGCAGGGTTCGATTCATAAATTAATCCACGCATACCCGCTAGTCCACTTCTTAAAATCGAGTCGCTACGCAATAAACCGCTTTTAGCTTTTTCCTCCCATAGCTTAATTTCATTTTCTGACATTTCTTTTCTCTGTTCGTCTGTTAATGGGGAATAATCACGGTATTTCTTTTCCTTCGTTTGGTCGTTCATTTCCTTAACAAGTCCGTTATACATTGTAACGAACTCTTTGATTTTTTTCATCATGTCATCTACATCAGTTGTAGACGATAATGTCACATTTGGCACTGTAGTTCCATCAGCTGGGGTATTTGCAAGTGCATTTTTAGCATCTGCTAAATCTTTAGTGTATTTTATTTCGTTACTCTTAGCTGTTTCTAATTGTTGGATTTTCGTTGTTAACTCTGTATTTTTAATATCATACGCATTCTTTGTATTAATAACCTCTTGCATACCTTTTAAGTCTTCAGAAGAAATATTACCTAATATTTGACGTTGTTCCGATGAAAGGCTTTTTAATGCTTTTTTTTGATCATCTGTTAAATCACTGCTCTCAATTTCATCATTCGATGTTAAATCAGAAATATTGGCTAATTTTTCAATATCCGCTGGATCCATGTTCATAAAAATATTTTTACTAGTCGTACTTAAATTTTCGTATGCGCTAAATCTTTGCAAATCATTTAATTCATTGGTTAAAGAGGAATTTAAAGCCTCCTTTTCTTCCGTTTTTAAAGCCTTTAATGCCTTTTTTTGCGCATCAGTTAAATCCGATGCTTCAATAGCTGCATTATCCGTCAAATCAAGATTGTCAAGCGTAGCGAGTTGTTCTTTATTCATAGTTGCAAGTACCTTTTTTCCAGCAGCAGATAATGCCGAACTTGTATTCGCACCATTAAAAATTTTCAGTGCATCATCATAAAGGTCCTTTGCAGTGGCTGCTTCACCTGTCAGCGTACTTATTTTTGTTTCTAAATCAGGAATAGCTAATTTGGTAGCGGCAAGCAATTCTTCCAATGTTTTAATACGAGTTTCTATTGTTGCTTTTGAATTAAATGTTTCATTTAACGTTATATTATAACCGCCCATAGTAAATGTATTGGTAGAACGCTCTGTATCAATACCATTTACACGAAAAATAGCATTAGATCCACCATCTACTAAGTCGGTTGAACCTGGACTGCCTACCCCTAATACTGAGAACAATGCATTACCAGTGCCCTCCACTTTTACACCATTCTTTGTTTGTTCAGTTACTAATTGCACTTCAGCAGCATTCCCTGCTAATTCGCCTGTATTTTTTGCCGCAACAGATAATTTACCATTTTCAAAGAAAGCAGTTACACCTGCATTGCTGCTATTAATTTTTTTCATCACATCATCAATAGTATCTGTGGCTTTAAATTTAACTTCAGTAGCTTCACTAGCCAATGTACCGTCTGATTTGATAGCTTTTAATAAAATTGAATATTCTCCCGTGCCAGTGAAAGTGGATCCTTCAATATCACTAATTTTTGTACTGCCAGTAGCAACCCCAGCATTTGAATTGACTTGTTTACTACCAACTGTTTTTCCTGCAGTAGCAAGCTGTGATACGCCCTCAATCGTTAAATTCCCTGAAGCACTTGATGTTGCGGTTGCGGTAACATATTTTGAGTTAGATGAAGTAGCCGTTTTCGTATTAAAGCCTTTAATTAGAAGATTGTCTGCAATATACGTATCAAATGTTTTTAGCTTTGCATTAATGCTTCGATAAGCATCTCGTGTCCATTCGGAAGTTTGTTTCTTTTGTTGTAATTTAGTGAGTGGCGTTCTCTCTGCAGCCATCAACTTTGCTACCAATGCATCAATATCCATTCCTGATGCTAATCCCCCGATTCGATTTACCATAATAAAGCCCTCCTAAAAAAGTTTATATTTTTTCATCTACAATCATCCCTAAAAGCTTTTGCATTTCATAAAATGCATCTAGTAACTTTCTAGGGGGTATTTCTTTCACTACTTCTTCTGTTTCCGCATCTACAACTTGTACAAAATATCGTTCTAACCCTTCATGAAGAACAAATTTTGAAGAGCTATGATTGATTTGTAAAAATTCGTTCACCGTCTCTACAGCTTGTTGTAGTTTTTCTTTTGATATTTCTTGATCTTCTTTTAAAATATTTTGCTCGTCTACTAAAGGTTGTGAAACTTCTTTAGTAGTTACAGAAGGCCTTGCTGTCACTTCTGAGCTTGTCATTTTTGTACTAACTGATACAGTCGGTGCCTCTACTACTTGTCCTTGCGCCGCAATACGCATCATTCCCACCCCTTATGTACTTCGTTAACTTGTGTATAATATCGGTTGTAATTTTAAATATTTCACTTTTAAAGAAAAACGAATTATTTTATTTGAGAAGGTTTTCCACTTTTGGATGCTATAAAAAATAATAAGCGAATTTACGTTTATGTTAAAACGAAAATTCGCAGTAAAAATATACTTTCACTATTTCTTTGGTAGTTATAACCATACGCAAATTTATATATCTATAAGTTGAACTTAAGAATCCTGCATATTGTTGCCTGTACGTTCGTTCTGATGGTACGTTCCGCATGAGCCCACAAAATACGGCCTCATTCCTTACGTTTAGCGGCGTGCTATGCTCGAATGCCTACAGTATTGCTTACTCATTCGAATCTTTAATTCAACATATATATAAAATTTTAGAAGTAATAAATTTTATTGCTTCAGGTCATAAGCGTTAACTAAAAAGTTGTAATTATAAATTTACATTAATTACCTTAAAACCCAATAAATACTTAGAAATAATTTAATTCAATACGAGTACTTATTATGAAATCGACTTAACAATTCTTAAATAGTCATCTTGATTATCCATTTCATATACAGTACTTTGTTCCAATTGAGAAACAGTAACATTTAAAACTTTAATTAAGTATAAAGGTATATTATCCCAATATAAGGAGGAATTTTTAATTTTTTCTAATGTTAAATATTGAGGAAAACATCGCTTTATCACTTCGCTATCTTTCTGTTCCCAATATGAAATTCCGGATAAAGATGGCCTTTCTTCATCAGTAATCATTATATCTATTACTTTTTGATGAGCATCAATTATTGGACACCATTCCTTTTCTTGGCGAGTCCGAATAATTGTAAAATATGTACTTTGATTAGGTTTAAGTTTCAAAAAGATATTTTCCAGTAAAACTGTATCTGCATCGATCACAAATGAATCACCAAAATATGGTAGCGATAAATTAAAACTATAAATACTATTATATTTTTTGTACATTTCATTATAAATCAGTTTTACACCTGGAAATTTTTCTATCAGATATTCAAATTGATTAGCTAAATGTCCAGTGATAATGTAAATATCATAGATTTTTGCTTCATTTAAAAAATGTATTGTCCTTTCTAAGTTTGGCACTCCATTAATTGGCAAAAGAGCTTTGTGTTTTGTTTTAGTCCATTCTTTAAAACGTGATCCTAGTCCCGCAGCAAGAATAATGGCATTCATAGTTGTACTCCTCTTTTAAAAGTAATCATTGAAAAGAATTCTTTTGGATTATTTGTTGTCAAGATAGATCCAGTAATAATAAGCAAGGCCAATAAAAATTCTTTCCCCCCTACTTCGAAGCCTAATAATAGACTAAATAATACAGCCCAAGCAGAGTAACTGATATTTAACCCCATAGCTTTAATAGGTCCAACGCGATTAATTGATGTATAGTAAAATAAATAAGATGCAGTACCAGCTAATGCAGTAATTGCGAATAATATAATTGTAAAGTCTTGTAATACTAATTTCACTAACGGTACACCTCCAATTATTGGGATTATCAACAAACCATAAACTACAGCTGAAACAGTTTGTCTTATTTGTAAAGCAATAGAAGGTAATACGTCATTTTTCATACCATAGGCGGAGACCACAGATTCTGACCCCCAACCTAAAACACATAACAAAGCAAAAGATAAGCCATAAATTAAATTTTGCGGTTCTTCTTGTGAAGTTATCCCTAAAATTACAGTTGCTATTATGGCAATTGAAAGTCCAATAATACTTTTATACGTAACTTTTTCTTTTAAAAATAAGAAACTTAATAGCGAACCTACAGCAGGATACATTGAAGAAATAATGGCAGTATAGGAAGGCCCAATATAATAAATTGCCAACATAAATCCAGTCATTCCTATTGGGCCCCCTAAAAGAGCAGCTATCATAACCACTTTTCCGCTCCTACTTATCAATGATTGTTTGAGCTGATATGTTCGTTTAAAGAGAAATGTATGGAACATCATCCATATACTAGAAAAAGCATCATGTAAAAAAGTTGAAATTAAAGGAGCTATAAAAATATAATTAGCAAAAATCGAGCGAGATAGTATAATTCCGATAATCACAGTGTTGACACCCCATAGGATTCCACCGAAAAGCCCCATCCATAATCCTCTTACCTCATATTGTGTAACTTTCAACAGCAATTCCCCCATTTAATAAATTGCATCCTCTTATATATCTGTTGTAACCATAATTTCCAAAAGAATCACCATGTAACTCTTTTACAATTGTCCAAAGACTCCAAAGAATATCTTGTGCTGCCTTATAAAAATTTATCTGAAAATACTCTTCATCTATAATAGGTCGCTGAAAATATAATTTTAAAAACAATTGTTCTTCTAAATCCGTCAATTCACTTTCTAAAATAAAAGCAGCTAAATCCCATAGAGGGTTGTTATATCCAGAATATTCCCAGTCAATCAGAAAGATTTCGCCATCTCTTGATTTGATAAAATTTTCTGGAACTAGATCGTTATGGCAAGGACATAAATAAAAAGATTCTAGATGTTTGATTTTATCATTTATATATTCTATTTTTTCTTTTTGTTTATCGAAATTAGGATATTTGTTATCTAAGTAATTTTGGTTTGTCTTAGAGATAATAACGGATTCATAATGTCGAATTAGATTTATAAAAGAAAAATTATTATTCATTTTAACTTTAGATGCATGTAGTTTATTTAAAATACACGCTATATTTTCCATATTATTAGGGAGACCTGCGGTTCTTTTTGACAAAGTTTCTGCGTTTTTAATATATTTTGAAATTTTAACGCCATCATGAGCGTTAAAATAAAAAGTAGGTACATTAATTTTCAGCGCCTCTATTGCTTTAGAGTTGATAATTTCATTATTTCGATTTACTAAATTATTTGTTCCAGCTCCAGGTATTCTCATCTGTAATTCATTACCATCTTTTAAAGTAATTCTATAATTATTATTAGTCATCCCCCCTGATAATTCAACTCGCTTAATCATCTCTAGAGGTGTTTCAAGTGTTCTATATAAATAATCCGAAATAAACTGTACTGTCTGACTGTTTATTTCGCAATATTTAGTAGGTTGAATAATCTCAATAGCCTCCATATATTGTTCATAAGAACATATATTAAACCATGGAGTACTATCTACATTAACGCAGTATACTGGATACATTTCACTACACCTTAACATAAGATATTCATAGCTCAACAAATCATCACCAATAGTATTAAACTTCTCTAGCATCCCTCGGAATAAACCAGTAGAAATTTTAGAAATACCTATAATTTCACTTGATAAAGCATTCAGTTGACCAATATTCTTAGAGATATGGATTAAACGGTTCTTTTCTGTGTATTCAACAAAAGTTTCCTCACCTGACTCACGCAAATTGGAGCATGAGATACAGTTTGGATTAGGCGAATCTAATAAAGTACCAATTATTTTTTCATCAAAAAGCAAATTGCCTTCTATCAAAAGGAAATCTTTATCTATTAAATTTTTCAATCGACTAAGCGGCTTCGCTGTTCCAGTATATGTATATTCAGAATTTGATATATAATTTATATTTTCATTTTTCAGTTCTTCCATAATTAGGTTCTTTTTATAACCAACAACAACAATAATATTGTTAATATTATAATTTTTTAAAATTCCTATCGTTCTCTTTATTAAAGTTTGATGATTAACTTGTAACAAACAAGGTGGTATATGCAAAGTATCTGAACATCTGTAAGCTAAAATGACAGCAGTATCTATATTATTTAACATTTATTCCTAACCTTTCATTCTATAGTAATCCCTGATAAAATATTCTTATGTATTTATAAAGATTATACTAAAGAAATACTTAAAAATACATGAGTTAATAGCAGGAGGAAAAAGTATTGTCTAATAAAAATATAATTCAAATAATAAAAGATTTGCACAACCGTATAGCAAATGGTATGAATACAAAAGGGAGAGAGGATGCAAAAAAAGCTTTAAATGAGCTATCTGCTATTGCTAAAACAGAAACTTATTATATTGTAAATACAACTTTATTATTCGAATCTGGAGATATAGAAGAAGCTAATTTAGAAGCCATTAAAGGATTACAGCAATTTTCTTATTCTTATTCTTTACATTTTAATGCTGCTTTAATTTATTACACTTTACAAAAATTTGATAAGTGCTTTTATCATTTTGGAAGATGTTTGAGGTTGGCAGAAAATAAAGAAGAGATTGAAGCTATAAAAGGAAATCTCAATGAAATGGTATATACGTTGAAACAACAACATTTCTATTCATCAAAAAAAATACAAAAGTACCTAAATGAGATAAATCAACTTTCTAAAGAAGTGGATGAACGAATCTATCCTTTAAATAAATTTGGAGAAAGCCTAGTTCGTAAAGTACAAGATCGTGGGACCGAATATGAAAGTATGACAAATTTGTATAAATCATTATTTTTGGAAAATATTGATGATGCACATAGATATTTTACAAAAACAGAGTACTTTCAAGGTCATGAAGCAAGGCATTATCAGTTTGTTTTCGATAAGAAAACGACATTACCTATTTCTTTTATAGAGAAAAATACAAAATTAACAATTAAAATAAACAATACTACATATGATTTTACCAATTCTCTATTAAAGTTTAATCAATTTAATTACTTGACTTTTGACCCCGGCGAAATTGAAATAACTGCAAATCTCCCTATATTTATTGGAAATCAAATATCGCTAAAAGATGATCCGAAAAAATATAGATTAGTAGCTCATATTTTTATCGATGGATTATCTGGGAAGTACTTAGAGGAAAATAATAAAGAGTTATTGATACCAAATATTTTAAATACATTTGAAAGTAAACATGAAAATACAAATTGTTTTGCTTCTGCTGATTGGACTTTTCCAAGTAATGCAGGCCTTGTTACTGCAATGGATACTATTGCACACGGTCAATATCACTCAACATTTGGACACGACTTTTCCAAGAAGCAAGAGTCTTTGATTGAACGGATTCGTAAATCAGGATATTTTACTGCTTCATTTACTGGTGATTGGCGTGGTACTCCGCCCCATGGATACGGGAAAAGTTTTGATCGAATTGTATTTAAAAACTCTATGGGTGGTTTTGGTGCAGGAGAAATTATGGAAGAGGTTATTGATCATTTAGAAACATTTAAAGAAAAAAATAACTACATTTGGTTAGTATTGCCTGATTTGCATGATGTTGCAGACGAAATCTTTTTATCGATTAATAGTCAAGTAAATACTAATGCATTAAATAGATTGGTATCTAAGAAGGGAGAAACTTCAGTTCTAACCAACTATGATAAAAATAAAATTATTCGTTATGGAGAAGAGTTAAAAAGAATTGACCTACATTTATCTGTTCTTTTCAATTATATTAAACATAACTATGATGAAGATGATGTTCTTCTTATTATTCATTCTGATCATGGTCAAGGTTATTTCGAAAAAGAGCCAAGGCATTTCCTAAACGAAGGTAGAACTAAAGTGCCATTTATGTTATTAGGTGGAGGAATGCAAGGAACAAGTGATAAATTAATGAGCAATCTTGATATCTACCCTACTATTTTAGATGTACTAAATATCGAATATGATAAAGATAAATTGCATGGCAAAACATTAGAAGATTTCGGTGGTGAACGACGTAAAGAAGTAATGACAGAATCGTACCATCCAAATCAGACATATAAAGCTGTAATTTATACTAAAGATTTCCAATTTCATTTAGAGACAGAGGAAAGTGTTGATAATTATGGAAGAATCGACTTAGAACACTTTAAGACAGATCTCATTAAGCTAAATGATAGTTTAACAGATACTGATTTAGAAGAAATAGTAGACTACTATACAAATTGGATTTTAAGAAAGCGAGCAATTCTTCAAAAATAGAAATAAGATGTAATATATAAACTAAAATATTTATTTATAATGCTCAATTCATAAGAGATTATAAATTATTTTGTGTAAATGAAAAATTAAACTTAAATACCCTTTAGCTTTTTTCAATACTTTTCACCACTTTTGTTTTTTATTAATATCTTCTAAAAAGCAGTCCAAATAGTCCGCAAAATATTTTTCTGCTGGCGCGATTTGGACTGCTTTAGTAGTTTTTAGGAAACGTGGTAACATACCAGAATGAACTTTGCCTTTGACTAAAGTAAGTAATAACACCAGCACTTGTTCAAATCCCCACGGTTTCGACGAATTTTTAGCATATGTAGACTATTAATATGTAGATATTACTCCATTAACAATTAAATAATCCATATATTTCAAATCCTCCACGCTGTTAGTTTTTAATATTTTATACAAAGATACCATTTTAACATAATCCCCTAATGTATCTACTGTTATAGATAGATTAGAAACATCTATGTCATAGTAACTTTCAATATATTTAATTTGGAATTCATCTATATGCTGATAGTAAAAAGAAGTAACATGTTCTAAGTTGTGCTCTGTTAAATCATTTCTATCGTTAATTTCTAATAATGTTGAAGCTGTGAAAACTTCAGAGGCTGCACCAATTGGAGTATTTTTGAAACTAACATAATCCAACTTGCTATCTAATAATGTTCCAACACCTATATCTATTAATTTTGGCTCTGTTAATGGATTATCAGCCGTTACTCGCACGATTATATCCGCATTACTTAAAGAAGCAATACTTGTAAAACGACTTAAAACATTCTCTAAACTACCACGAAAACATTTTACACCACTTTGTAACGCAATATCTTCTACTAAATCATCTTCTCTATTTATTGATGTCGCTACATAAATTTCATCAATGGAATTTGCTATTTTCACTCTGTCAATAACTCGCTCTAATAATGTTTTACCTTCAATATTTAGCATTGCTTTACCGGGAAGACGACTAGAAGAAAGACGAGCTTGAATCACACATACAACTTTCACCAAATTGTCCATCCTCCATCCACACTAATTGTTTGCCCATTAATATAGCTTGAGGCATCGGAAGCTAATAGCACTGTAATACCTTTTAATTCCTCTGGATGTCCAATTCTTTTCATTGGATTTTTGTTGGCTAACTGTTTGATAAATTCTTTATTTTCCTGAGTAGAAGGATGGGGAAAAGGCCCCGGAGCAATACAATTTGCTCGAATCCCTTGTGAACCGAAATGACCTGCTAAATACTTTGTAAACTGAACTATGCCTGCTTTTCCAGCTCCATAGTGAGGTGGACTATTTTGTAACGAATCTCCGTAAATAGAAGGATCGGGGGAAACAAGACCATACATAGATGCAATATTAATAATTGACCCTGAATTTTGTTTCAACATATAGGGCAATACCGCTTTAGTTACTCTATATGTTGCATGAATGGATGTATCAAAGGAATCTACCCAATCTAGTTCTATTCCACTTAGTAATTCCCCAGTCTTTCCAGAATAGGAATTATTTAAAATTATATCTATTTTCCGTTCACTTGTATAAACATATGTTATTGCATTTATTACAGATTCAGTGTTAGTTACATCCATTTCAACCACATGTACACGATTTTTATGTTTATCATCCAATTTTTTAGCAAGAACACTGTTTTTTTCTTTATTTCTGCTTGCAATATAGACAATTGCTCCTTGTTCTAACAATGCTTCTGTCATTGCAGATCCTAAATATCCCGCTCCACCAGTTACAATAGCCACTTTATTGTCTAATGAAAATAGATTATTCATAGTTACCATCTCCTAGGGTCTATAAGTTGTTCTTCATTCACAGCAAATTCAGAAAAGTTCATTAAGTTACAAGGTAACTTTTCCACTCTATTCAATGCCTGATAGACTTCAATCAGTTGCTCTAAGTTATTAACTCCTAGAACAATATGATCAATCTCTGGAATTTTACTAACGAAATAGATTGCGCCTTCTAATTTTGTTAAATTGTTCTTTTCTAATTCTCGAAAATAAGGTTGAACTCTTTTAGTAATTTCAGGGTTTTCAATACTATGTTCGTCCGCGAGTAATATTCCTTGTAGGAAAATAGATCTCACATATATTTCAATATTTTTCTCTTTAAGCCTTTTTAATATTCCACTCTTATAAATCCGTTGATCTAAAATATTTAATGGTAATTGAATTATATCGACATAATAGTTATTTTCTAAGAGCATTTCGATATCTTGTAACTCGTAAACAGATACTCCTATTTTTTCAACCTTATTTTCTTCTTTCAACTTATACAAAACTTCGAAAATTTTATTAGCTCCCTCTTTATAACAATCCGCAATGTTATGTATCAGTATACCGTGTAGCTTTTCTTTCCCCAAATTCTCCAGGGAAATATCAACGCTTTCTTGTATGTTCTCTATATCTTTTTCAGTAATTATCTCGTTGGGACACTGAAGCGTTTTTGAAATGATTTCTAACCCATTTAAATCACATTCACCTAGAATAGATTCAGCATCTCCATATGCTGGTGCAGTATCAATTTGATTAAACTCTTTTGATTTTATATAAGAAAGTATTTTAATAATTTCATCTTTAGGTGTCTGTCCTACTTTATTTGTTACTCCATACTTCATACCAAATTGCGCTGTCCCTAGTACTATATCCATTTAAATTCACTCTTTTTTATTTATTTTCGCAAAATAAATTGAATCTACCCATTTCCCGTGCGTCCAGTGCGTTTCTTTAAACACCCCCTCTTGTCGGAAGCCTAGTTTACTGAAAAATGACTTTTTCTTTTCATCAATTGAATAAATCTCTGCCCATAGTCGATGTAGATTCAGCTCTTCAAATCCATACTTCTCCATAATATTTCCTGCGTCAATTGCGTATTTTTCGTCTATGTAAAGATTATCTTTGCCAATATAGATACTAAAGTCTGCATTTCGATTTACCCAATCGATATAACATAATCCACATGCTCCAAACAATTCACCTGTATTTAAGTCAACAATTGCAAACATCTGTGTATTAGGGTCACTCACTACATATTTTTCAAACCAGCGATTTTGATTCTCAGCATTCAACTCTCTATATTCTCGAAAAAAAAGCCGGAATTCCGGCTTATTTCTCCATGCTAAAAGCTGAGGAAGATCTGATTTTTCAATCGCTCTTAAACCAATATATACTCCTCTTAGCATTCTACATCTCCTTTAAGTAATGGCTCACCTTTTTCTTTATTACAGGTTGCTATTGAACCGATTACATTATTAATATCAAATGGCTCATAAATTCCTTCAGGAGCAGGTCTTAAAAACTCTAAATCTTCTATATTAATTTGTTGTCCTATTTCCAAAGGATTTCTCAAATAAATACCTCGTCTTTGCACAACTACTGTGTCTACTTCATTTTTTTCTACCACTTTTATACCATTACCGAGAGCCTTTTCAAGTTCCCTTGATTTTTGAACCATTTCAGCCCATGTTTGTGGATTCATTGAAAAGGGATGATCTGGTCCAATACGGTCGTTATCATCTGTAAAATGCTTCTCAATAATTCGAGCACCTAATGCAATTGAGCCAAGAACTGTAGCGTGACCCGGTGTATGATCAGACAGACCAAGAACCATATTCGGATACATTGTGGCATATGTTTTAAGTACATTTAAATTAATATACTTAAAATTTTCTAAGCTTCCCGTATAATTTGTATTACACTGCATTAGTACGATAGCATCATTATGTTTCAAAATGGCTTTTACAGCTCTTTGCACATCATCGAAATTGGATGCCCCAGTTGCTAATAATGTCGGTTTATTTTTCTTAGCAACATGCTCAATAAATTCAGTCCACGTAATATCACCTGAACCAATCTTATAAGCTTCTACTAAACTATCAATTTCTTCAACAGCATCAAAATCATATGGTGTTGTAAAAAAATCAATGCTCGCTTTTTTTGCTTCCTGCTGTAGTTCCTTATTCCAATCTCTATTTAATTCATATTGTTTAAATACATCGAAAACACTTTCTTTCCACTTAGCCTGATGACTACTTTTACCATCTAAATTTTTAAAGCCTAAATCACTGACTATCTTTTCAGCTTTAAAATGTTGAAATTTAACAGCATCTGCGCCAGCTTCTTTACATAACCATATTAATTGTTTTGCTCTTTCTAAATCACCATCATGGTTCGAAGCAATATCTGCAATAAAGTAAGTTGGCTCATGAATGGAAATATTACGTTTCCCAATTGAAATTTCACTTCTATAACGCATACATTGCACCTTCTCTATATTTCTTAATTAGTAAATTAATCACTTCATCAGAATTTGGAACATTATTTTTAGTTATTATCGTCTCTAGTCTAGTTGTATCTAACCCTAGTGAATTTGCTCTTTTCACATTTCCATTTTTCGTTAACGAACTCCTATTTACCAACTGCTCTTTCGAAATTTCACAGGCTATTTTTTTTATAAACTCATATTTTGATAATACATCCTTTGAAGCAATATTTATTATACCCGTTACCCCCTTTTCAATTAACTCTAAAAGAATATTCGCAAAGTGGTATACGTCAATACTCGATGTGTAAAAATCATCAAATCCATTTATGGATTCATTTCTCTCTAACATTTGAAATATCCATTCTACAAAAGTTGGAGAACCTTTTTTATTTCTAAATCCGACAATATTTGTTCGTATAACCAATGTATTTTTGTTAATTAACGCCATTTTTTCACCGATATATTTTGTACGTGCATATTCGTTCAATAATAATATAGGGCTCGTTTCATCATGAAGTACACGACAATCATCCTTATAATAATGGTCTGTAGAAATTTGTACAAAGTAACTTTCTATTTCTGAACATACATTAGCAAGCAGTCCTGGAATTCGTCCATTCAACATATAAGATTTCTCTGGATTTCCCTCACAATCTTCTAAACTAACAATAGCAGCTGAATTAATTACAATTTCAGGTTTTTCGATACGAACTGTTTCTAATAATGCATCAGTGTCATTGAGCAAATCAATTTTATATTCACTACTTGTTCTTGCTACAGTAACAACTTCAATTCCATTATTTTTAAATATTGAATGAATTGCTTGTCCTAACATTCCGCTTGAGCCTATTAACAATACTTTCATTTGTTTCTCACCCATTCGATAAAAAACTAAAGTAACTCAATTAAATCTCGTAACTCATCAACAGTTAACCACTGATTATTGACATTACTTATGTATGAGAATGTTTCATCAAGTAGCTTTCCGCCAGTCGCATATTCCTTTGACCACCATGAAAATTCAGGCTGAATCACATAATAATTATCATACTCTAAAGTATGACGTGCATCATCCTCTGTAATCATTGCCTCGTGTAACTTCTCACCAGGGCGAATACCAACGATTTCCGTTTTGCATTCTGGACCAATTGCCTTCGCTAAATCCATTACCTTCATACTAGGAATTTTCGGGATGAAAATTTCGCCGCCATGCATACGTTCTAGATTATCAAGAACAAATTGTACACCTTGCTCTAACGTAATCCAAAAACGTGTCATACGTTCATCTGTAATTGGTAAGGTACCTGTCTCACGCATTTTTTTAAAGAACGGCACAACACTACCACGGCTACCTACTACATTACCGTAACGCACAACAGAAAACTTCGTGTGCTTTTCTCCTACATATGAGTTACCAGCTACGAATAACTTATCTGAGGCTAGCTTTGTTGCACCATATAAATTCACAGGACTACAAGCTTTATCTGTTGAAAGTGCGATGACTTTTTCAACACCTCGATCAATAGCAGCTTCAATAATATTTTGTGCGCCATTAATGTTCGTCTTAACAGCCTCAAACGGATTGTATTCACACGCTCCAACATGCTTTAATGCAGCGGCATGAATTACAATATCCACACCGTCAAATGCACGATATAAACGATCTTTATCGCGTACATCACCGATAAAGAAGCGAACTCGGGAATCTGTGAATTCTTGTGCCATTTCATATTGCTTTAGCTCATCACGGCTGAAGACAATCACTTTTTTTACACCTAATGTTAATGCTTTTTTTATGAATTTCTTACCAAATGACCCTGTACCCCCCGTAACAAGTACTGTTTTATTTTCTACTTGACTTTTCATCACAATTATCACCTTTTCTACTAGCTTATCTACATATAATTATAATTTAATTGGCAGTCATTTCATACGGTATTACATTCTCAAAAAATTGTTTAATTTCATATTCAAAAATATCTGCAACAAGTAGATAGTCCTGGATTCCAAGCCCATCATTAATTTCTTCTAAAAATCCATGAATTTTACCAATTGGTAGTGAATTATTAATCCCATTGCATGCTAATAATCTATTAACTTCCCCCAACCAGCTAACGCCTTCAGAAAAATGTAAAATCAATTTTAACGCTTCCTCATTATTGCCTTCTCTTAAAAGCGCAACAATACTTTCACAGCCTGCAGGAATTACTTTTAAATATTCATTATAACTTTCCATAATCTCTCTATGTTGCTTTTCCATTATTCGTATTTCCCCTTTTCCAATTCTAATAATTCACATAATTCTACCGTATATTGCTTGGTTAATTTGATTGCTTCTAAATAACCTATATACAACATTTTGCTTTGCTCAAAAACTCTTTTATATTTTTCTGTAGCTGTTTCGATATTTTTAGGTTTAAAATCTTTAAATATCTTAATATTTATGGGGTCCATAATTATTTGCAATGCAGTATCATTTCTATATTTTTCTATTAACTCATCATTTCTATCTAGTTTTTTCAATATACTGGAGGAAAACTGAACTTTTGACTTATTAGCAGCTAGTAATCGCAAATTCTCATTAACAAGAACTATAATCTTTTCATAATTTTTAAGCTCCGTTATAAATTTATTGATAATTACTCTATTACTTAAATGTTTGATATTTTTACTTTCAACAAGTTCAACACTATTTATCGTTACAAATTCTTCAACAAAGTGACTAAAAGGGATTTGTATAAAATTGTCTAATTTTATCCCCCCCTCTGTACAATTAAAAACTTTTTGGTTTATTTGAAATTTATTTAATAATTGCTCAAACGATTTTTTCATACTAAACAAGGCATAATCAGTTAAAACTTCATCATTATAATAGCCAGTGGTCATAAACATTGATTTCTGATTAATTTCCTCATCCGATATGATTTTAAAGTGTTTATTATTTATAGCATGTGATTGCCTATTTGTATAAGCCAAATCCTGTCCAATTAATGCTATTGGACCGCTAGTTATATAATTTGCTATTGAAAACGCAAAATTTGCTACTGATCCCCCACCATCTAATACAATCACATTATCATGAACAACAGATTTAAAATGCTCTAATAGATTAGGGTCACCTTTACTTAAAAAATAATACGCTTCATTAGTAAACTTTTCTCGAATTTTATAATGACTATACATACTATATATAAATCTTGCATTAGTTAACTTAGCATCCTTAAAGTGATTATAGTTCGCTTCTTGACTATCGATAGAGACAACATAATCGGGCTCTATGTTAGCCTTTAACAATGTGTTAACAGTCGATCCAGAAGCAATTAAAATAATATAGTCTCTTATTTTTTTTACAAGTGGTAGTTGTTTTGTTAAAGAGGGTCCACCTGATGCAATAACCACTGGAGCATTGCTAAATTTATACAATACTTCAATAGATTGATCTCGTACAGCACTTTTTATATTGTATAAATAATTTCTTTGCCATTCATGTGCCATTGCATTAATTGTATTTTCATTCACCCTATTTATTGATAATTTATTCTTAAGTAGTGCTAAAGTTTCTTTAAACAAAGTTGGACAAATTTTATCATAATTTGGAGAACAAATAATGTTAACGTTATTAAATATTGAAATATACTGCGTTAAAGACATTTCCATTTCCTCTATTTTATTTTCCTCAATGGCTATTACGTCTCTCTTTTCTATCACTGTACTTTTTAATATAGGTTCTATACATATAAGTTTTTCATTAGATGTAAATTCATTCTTTAAAGCCTCTGCAATATAGCCATTTCCATAACCAAATAAAATATGCGTATTTCCTGCAGTATAGTGTTTTTTTGCAAACTCTCTAGCTTCTCTAATTGGATCATACTTACTATGTAAAAAGTATCCATTTATTTTTATAGTTTCTAAACCTGTTCTACCCACAATTCGTTCAATTTCAAATTCTGTCATATGTACACCTCACTTTATATTATATCGGTCTAAAAAAAAAAACATAAATAAAAACTCGCATTCTCCTTAGAGAAATGCGAGTTTTTATTTTAAAGTGTCATTCAACTAATTATTGTAGTAATTGAAGAACACCTTGTGGTTGTTGGTTAGCTTGCGCTAACATAGATTGAGCAGCTTGAGTAAGGATGTTATTCTTAGTGAATGCCATCATTTCAGCAGCCATATCTGTATCACGGATACGAGATTCAGCAGCTGTTAAGTTTTCAGAAGCAGCACCTAAGTTGTTAATTGTGTGTTCTAGACGGTTTTGAACGGCACCTAACGTAGAACGTTGAGTCGAAACTGCTTTAATAGCATTGTCAATTGTCACAATTGCTTGACTAGCACCAGTACGACTAGAAATTGAAATGGCATCAACACCAGATAAATTTGTTCCACGCATATCGCCAATTTTCAGCGACATAGTTTGACCTTCGTTAGCACCAATTTGGAATACTAAGCCATTCGTTGCAAAAGAACCATTTAGAAGTTTCTTTTCGTTGAATTCTGTAGTATTTGCAATACGATCGATTTCTGAATTTAATTGATCGATTTCATCTTGTAAGAATTTACGGTCAGTATTCTCGTTTGTATCATTACCAGATTGTACCGCTAATTCACGCATACGTTGTAAAATTGCGTGAGTTTCATTAAGTGCACCCTCAGCAGTTTGGATTAAAGAGATACCATCTTGAGAGTTTTTAGTAGCCATGTCAAGGCCTTTGATTTGAGCGCGCATTTTTTCAGAAATTGCTAAACCAGCAGCGTCATCGCCAGCACGGTTGATTTTGTAACCAGAAGATAGTTTCTCAAGATTTTTAGCTGATTGAGAAGTGTTGAAAGATAGGTTACGGTGTGTGTTTAAAGCTGAAATGTTGTGTTGAATTCTCATTTGGAATTCCTCCTTGAATGTTTGTTTTGTTAATTCCACATCCGTGTGGAATTTCGGATTAGGTAGTTATGTACTTCCTGCCCCTTACAATCTATATATCGTAATTACTTGGAAATGTTTAATAGTTTTTTTAAAACTTTTTTTATTTTTTATGTAATAGATTCCAAGCTTATATATTTGATAAAACTAATAGTATATTTTATTTTTTCTTTAGTTGTTCCAAAAAAATTGGCGATGTCGATAAAGCTTCTTTATTCTGTGCTTGTATAGCTTCAAAAACTTCAGAACGATGAACTTTGACTGTTTTAGGTGCGACTATACCTAACTTAATTTGTTCACCTTCTACTGCTAATATTTTTATTTCAATATGGTCGCCAACCATAATAGATTCATCTTTCTTACGTGATAAAACTAGCATTACTTAGCACTTCCTTCCAGTGTTTGCATTGGGAAGCGTAGTGGAAAGGCTTTGCTATCTTGAAGCACAATTTGTTTACCATATTTTTTTTCCATGTTAATAACTAATGGTGCAAGTAAATTAATAGTAGAGTCCTGTAGTGTTTCCTTCATTGTGACAACAGCGTATGTGAGAACATCTTCTTCATTTTCAATTTGGAGTTGTTCTAAATCCTCTTCACTTAAATCAAAGGTATAGTCTTTTTTAAACGCAAATGGATAAGCCACTACAAAGCCTATTTCACCATTCTCAACAGATTGTAGCAATACTAGTGGGTGTTCTTCTGAAATAGGTAGTAATATAAATTTTTTATGTTCCTCTAATCCGAGTAGTCCATGTTCAAAGGTAAGTATGTCTTTTTCGACAATTTCGATTTCACCTAAAAATTTTGTCGCAATTTTCATCTATTCCTCGCGCTCCTTTATATGATGACGTTGATGTCAACATCCGGTCTTTGTATCATTGTACCAGTTACTTTTCCTGGTGTGTATTCATGGATTGGTTTGTTCACTTTAGCGTCAATTATTGGTTCTTTGCGTTGAATATTAACATCCGTTGTACCTGGTGTATAGTCGACTTTCACTGATCCTATAGAGGGCACAAATTTAACGTTAAATTGTACATGATGCGGACCATGGTTTTGTTTTGCAATATTTTGAATAGTAGCTCTTCCTTGACCTTTTCCAGCGTTGTCCATCATTTGACGCCCCTCTCTTGCTCTACGCGCCATTCCCTTAAGTGCCTCTTGTTTTCCTTTTTCTGCGTAGTTGGCACTTGATTCCAATGGACCAATCATCCCTATATCCCGTCTTGCCTGGGAAGAGTTTATTTTTAAAACGCCTCTTGTTGTACGAATTTCTAAAATGGCTGCTGGTTGTTCTATATGCTGAGTTGCTTTAGGTTGTTTCAAATATTGTTGTGGCTTTGATATATCAAGGTCTATTTTTACATCTGTTGTATGAATTTGAATTTGAGGGAGCCTCATGTAACCTTCTCCTTTCAATAAAAGCGTCTGAACAAATAGTCCAAACGCTTTGTTGTTCATTATAAAGTTGCCCTGCCGCTTTGCTTTTGAGACAGAATCCTGTGCTTCGCATTTGCCCCTGTCTTTTCACTTTCAAGGCAGAACCTTAGTAGATTTTATCTTATAAAATCTACTAAGGTTTGCTGAATAATTTTTGCTCCTACGGATAAAGCAGCTTGGTGAATGGAATCCTGCGTTACCATATCTGTAATAGTTTTTGCATAGTCTGTATCTTCATTAAGAGACAACTGCTTCGTCACATTGACTTCCTGGATACCTAGCCGATTTTCCATCAGCTCTACACGATTTTGTCGAGCGCCGACATCTGCTCTTACAGTTAATGTGTTTTCATAAATACCATCTAAACCTGGAATTGTAGTACCACCACTTGTTGTTTGTAAACCAAGTGTATCTCCAATCTCAGCAGCTGGTGCACCACTTTGTAAAAGTGTGTTTATATTCGTCATAAACCCATCTATATCCTTAAATAAATCAGCACCTGGCGTGTTTACATTCATTGAGATACCATCAAAGATGTTAATATCAATTGATTTTTGTCCTCCAGCTGGTGTAATGGCTGGGTTTTGTGGCCCTGTGCTATCTGTATAAAGTGGTAGGTTTGTATGAGTACCTGAAAAGATATAGTTTTCTCCTACTTTTGTATTGGCGATATCACGTAATTGTTCCTTAATTTGTTGCATTTCCGCATTAATTTTTTGACGATCATCAGTAGTAGTTGTATCGGTTGCTGCTTGTATAATGAGTTCTTTTACACGTTTTAATGCAGCACCTACTTGATCAAGCGATTCATCTGTTGTATCTAACCATGTATTTGCATCGCGAATATTTCTTTGGTATTGTTGATTTTTATCAAGGTCTATACGATAGCCCATTCCTTTTACTGCTACAACGGGATCATCCGATGGTCTTGAAATTTTACTACCTGAGTCTAGCATATTTTGATATTTAGACATTTTGCTGTAGCTTGTATTTAAATTGCGTAGCATATTACTCGATAGCATTGATTGTGTGACACGCATAATTTATCTCCTCTCAGTCAAGTGGTTATTTTTACAACCCTACTCTTCCCATCCCATTGATGATTTTATCTAATGTTTCATCCACTACTGTAATCATACGTGCATTGGCATTGTATGCTTGTTGGAATGTTATCATATTAGTCATCTCTTCATCTAAAGAAACCGAACTCACAGAATCACGGTTACTAGAAATTTGTAAGTGCAATGTTGCTGAGTTGAATGCACTACGCTCTGCTTCTTGACCCTTTACTGCTAAATCTCCAACTAAAGATTTATAATAACTCTGGAATGTCCCTTGCTTTAAGTTTGCTTGTGCCTGAGTTTGTAGCTCCGCTAACTTACGCATGTTTTGGTTATTACCTTCTTCACCTGTTGTATCAGATACAGCTACTTGTTTCGGATCAGTAATCACTACTTTAAAATCACGAGCAGTTGTCCCAGAGAAAAAGTCAAGACCTGTACTATTGTCTAGACCAAAACCTGCTTTATGGACATCATTAAATTTTGTAATAAATTCATTTGCTAGTTTATCTAGGTTAGCAAGCATTTCTGGATAAGTGCCTTGTCCACCACTGTGGCCGTAGGCATCAATTAAGGCACGTAATGAACCTTTACCTTGATCCATTTGACTGTAATCAATAGTGTATGGTCCTGTCGCTGGATCTCCTGGTGGTTCGCCGATAGCAGAGATTTTAATTTCACTAAAGTTATAAAATCCTCCTGTGGCTTGTTCGTCCACCTCACCATCAACACGTTGATTATTTGTATCCATCGTTGCTAGAGCAGCATATTCTTTACCATCCACTAATTTAATAGGTGTACTGCCGTCCCCTGGTACATAAGTAATCGTCATAGATCCTTCAGCTACATCTTTTGCTAACCCGCCTGTTTTTTGCAAAGAGATCGATACAGGAATATATTCATTTAACTCATCTACTAATGAGTCACGAGCATCATATAAATCATTTGGAACATAACCACTAGGCTCTACTTCTTGAATTTGTTTATTAATAGCTGCGATTTGTTTAAGAATTGAATTTACTTTATCTGTAGACACACTTATTTCATTCCCAATATTGCCTTGAATCTGTTTTAGTTGTCTATCCATATAATTAAAGGAATCTGCTATTGATTTTCCTTTAGAAATTAACACTTGTCTTGCCGCTGAGTCTTTTGGATTGTCAATAACATCTTCCATCGCTTTCCAAAAATCAGTAAATGATTGATTGATACCAAACTCTGAAGGTTCTGCCATGATATCTTCCATCTGTGCAATCGACTTTGCTGCTGAATCCCAATAGCCCAACTTATTCGTTTCTTGACGATATTGTCGATCAATAAATTGATCGCGAATACGTTGGATAGACCCTGCTTCAACCCCAGTACCAAGATGTCCTGGATAAGTAGGTTGGTTTAAGCCTGCTGTTGGAAAACCTGGTGTTGCCTGCATGTTTACTCGTTGGCGAGAGTAACCTAAAGTGTTTGCATTGGAAATATTATGTCCTGTTGTATATAAAGCTGTTTGTTGAGTGAAGAGGCCTCGTTTATTTGTTTCTAGACCCATAAATGTTGAGCGCATGTTTCTTCCTCCCTTATTAGGCTTGTGAATCGAAATATGATTTTTTAGCTATGTTATTTGTGCCGTGAACCTCTTTGCTAGAGTAGTTCATTTGCTCTGTGCGAGGTCTTACCGCATCTAATGTTAAATTGACGATTTGTAATGATTGGAAAACGAGTTTTTGATTTAAGTCGTTTTGTTTTCGTAGATCGTTGATAATTTGCATTAAACGATCGCGAACTGCTGATAGTGTTACTTTCTCAGTCTCTTGTACAGCAACCTCGATGACATCCGCAACAGTTGTTTTGTCAGTTAAAGCAAGTCCTTTTGCTTCAAGGTAGTCCGTTACCTGTTTCTGACGCTGTTGTTCGAGCTTATCGATGGCCGCTATGTGTGCCTGCTCATCCTTGAGCAATTGGTCTAGAGCTTCGATATCACCAGCTTTAATGATTTCTGTTTTTTTTAAGGCTAGTTCAAGTAAGCTTTTATGCATTCTCTCTAGCATCGTTAATGTAGAATTAATCGCTTCTACAGACATATCGCTAAACACCCTTTCTGCTATTCCCTAGAAACGATAATATTTCAGCATATCCTCTGCTACTTTACGAGCATCTACTTTGTATTCGCCAGAATCAATGTCTTTTTTCAGCTGTTGTACGCGGTCAGCTCGCTCTGTACTGTATGTTGAAACGCTTTTCATGTCTTGAGCAGCTTTCGAAATCTCGATTTTATCCGCAAAAGATGCTTTGTTTGTATCGGATTTGACATTGCGCACTTGGTTTTTATAGGCGTTCACTGCATTAATTCCATAAGATGTAATTTTCATATTGAAACCCCCCATCTAAAAATCTTATCTTACTATTATTTCGGATTGTCTCACATAATGTTAAGTTTTCACATATAAAAAAGTGTGCTAATTTTGTTTAAAATTAACACACTTTCAGTTATTAACGTTTTCGCTCAGCATGATATGTGACACGATCACGTTGTTCCACACTATCGCGGAAATCCTTAGCCGCTTCAAAAGTACGTAAATCGGCTTTTAATTCATCCTGGCATTTTGTGCAAAGCTTGCCTATTGTCGTCAGATGCCCACAGTTATCACATGGATAGCCTAAGTTAGGGAACATCGCTGGTTGCAAGCGGCCTTTACGAACCCATCTGTATAGTAGCTCTTCTTCTGCTCCCGTTGCCTCTACAATACGCTCCACTGTTGCAGCACGGTTTTCACGTTTACGAAGGAAGCGATATACGATCTGATACAGTTCTTCTTCTGACTGTGCACATTTATGACAAACTTCTCGAACCCCTGTATAATTAAAAAACTCATTACATTTTGGACAATTTCGAACCTCTGCCATCTGCTTTTCCTCCTCTAACAAGATACTTATCTACGAATGCTATACCCATCATCTATTATACATAATGCATTGGCAATTTCATCCTTCAATTAATGTGAAGTACTGGACATTTTTAGCACCTGCTTGCAATAAAATATCTGCAGCATGCTGTAAAGTTGTTCCTGTAGTTTTTATATCGTCAAAAAGAAAGTAATCTTTATGCTCTACATTAGCGTCCGCTTTTAAACGAAATAGTGGAGCTACATGTATACGCTGTTCTCTATTTTTGGAGCTTTGCGTCTCAGTTGTAGTCTTTTCTAACAGCTGAACATAAGGAATATGGGCCGCCTTTAATAACTCATCAGTATGGGAGAAGGTGCGCTCTTGTTGTTTGAAGGGATGCATGGGAATTGGTAGAATAATCGCCTCTTCTTTATTGAAACGAGCATAAAGTTCCTGTCGAAATACCTTTGCAAGAGCTACATCTTGTAGGAATTTGAACTGGTGTAAATAGTCTTTCATGGCCTCATTATATTGATAGAGTGCTGTTGCTGACTGTGATTGTTCAAAGCGAGCGGTGCACCCTGTACATATAGTTGGTGAATACCGCTTTGTTAATAGCATTTTCCAAGAAATAGTTAATTTCAACAGTTGTGAGCATATTAAACAATTCGATTCTATTTTATTCATTAGAAAATCCTTCCTTATTATAAGAAAGAATTTTTGCCCGTGCCTCATCCATCTCTGTCGTGATGCCATGATGAAAGAATAGGACGTCCCCATCAGGAAATTGTATATTACGTCCAACACGTCCAGCAATTTGAATAAGAGCACTAGCAGTAAAAATGGGTGATTCTGCTCCAATAACCGCCACCTGTACATTGCTGATTGTAATACCTCTCTCTAATATAGTGGTAGTTAATAGTCCTTGTACTTCATTTTTTCGTAGCATCCATACCTTCTCCTTCCGCTCCGGGTCTTCCGCATGCACAGCTAATATTTTTTCATTTATTAACTGAAAAAGAGGGATTGCTTTATGCATCAAAGAGATTGTAGGGAAAAATATTAAGAATGGTTCCTTTCGTTCAAGGCGCTCCTCTGTCCATTTTATTAACTTTTTCGGGATTTTTCCTTGTTTGAAGCTTTTATTGTACCCCCATAAAGCACAAAACTGAGGAACTGGTAATGGGTGATTGTGAAAGCGTTTGGGGATGAAGGAATAGCTTTCATGTTGGTAAGCATTGAGTAATTTCTGTGAAGGAGTTGCAGTAACAAATACAATAGGAGCCTCTTCCTTTTTGGCCTTTGTCACAGCTCTTTGCAGGGTTTCGTCAATTGTATAAGGAAAAGCATCTGCCTCATCTACGATCATAACATCAAATGCACTTTCAAATCGGTAGAGCTGATGGGTCGTTGCTATAACAAGCTGGGCATAACCATTTTGTTGTGTTACGCCACCATATAATGCATGAATGATTGTCTCGGGAAACACTTGCTGAAAGCGTGGATATAGTTCTAAAACCACATCAGTACGTGGCGTAGCGATACAAATACGTAACCCTCGCTTTAATGCATCATTGACAGCAGGAAAAAGCAACTCAGTTTTGCCTGCACCACACACAGCATGTATAAGATGAGAGCGTTTTGTCTGCACACTGGCTAGCGTTTCATTTGCAGCCAGCTGTTGGAGCGCAGTCAACTGTCCTGCCCATTTAAATGAATGCATTCTCTTTTTTATTGCCTTTGGGCCATGCCAAATCATCAATTGCGTACAGCTACTCACCCTGCCCATCCTAATACAATGGCGACAATATGAACATTGTCGCTGACATTTTGAACAATCGAATATCGTGAATAAATGTGGGTCTATATTGTGGCAACGATTACATTTTATGATCGGCTCCATTTGAATTCCCTCTATTATATGGAGGTAATTTCGCTTCATCGCTTTATCGATATCTGCTGTTGAAAATGGGGAATGATTTTTCAACCAAATTCGCCCCTCATGAAAATCACGTAAAGCTGGTGGCAACAGCCAACCTTTGTATTTCATGACTATCTCTCCTTTCATAGAAAAAAGCCTCTACTTTTGTGTAGAGACTTTCATCGGTTACGTTTATTTTTTTGTCCAACCTAAGCCCATTGATCCTTCACCTAAATGAGTACCAATAACAGGACCAAAATAGCTTAATTTAAAGTTTACGTTCGGGTACGTTGCGGCTAATTGTTCTAGCCATTCTTGCGCTTCTACAGGGCAATTGCCGTGAATGACCACAGCATCCATGGCATCATACTTTTTAGCATCCTCAGCTAACAGTTCCTCAGCACGCTTTAAAGCTTTTTTACGTGTTCGGATTTTTTCGAAAGGTACAATCACCTTGTCCACAAAATGAAGGACTGGCTTCACCTGTAAAAGGCCACCAATTAAGGCTGCTGCAGAAGATAAACGCCCACCACGTTGTAAATGTGCTAAGTCGTCTACAATGAAGTAAGCACGAATATACTGCTGCATGTCCGCTAATGCTGCAAGTATTTCTTTTGCTGAATAGCCCTCATTCGCCATTTCAGCTGCTCTTAATACGTAAAAGCCTTGAACAGCACAAGATATTTCACTGTCAAAGGCATAAACATCAATACCTTCCACCATTTCGCCTGCCTGCACTGCACCTTGGTATGTTCCACTAATACCACTCGATAAATGGATGGAAATAACCTCATCGTAATCCTTTGCTAGCTCATCAAAAAGAGCGGCAAATTCTCCGATTGGAGGCTGAGTTGTTTTGGGGAATTCTTTTGCGCCACGCACCTTATCATAAAATTCCGATGCTGTGATATCTACTTCTTCTGCAAATAATTGGCCTGAGATATTAACACTTAAAGGTATCATTTGAATGTTAAAGCGTGCACGTTCCTCAGCCGTAATATATGCAGTACTATCTGTTACGATTGCCGTCCTCATCTATGTCCACTCTCCTATGATTCATAGTTTACAATCTATTTCCTCTTGGTGCAATTGTTGTTGGGTTTCACACAGATTATTGAATGAAAACAAAAAAAAGAAATGAATGTGAGATGAATGACGAACATATACTTCACGTTTTCGTCATTCAAACATTGAGCTAGTAGCCTAGCTTCCATTTCACATTCATTTTCTATGTATAGTAGGCGTATCTTCACTCAATTCTTATGTTGAATGAAGATCGCTCCTCTTAATTGCCTGTACTTGACTGTGAGTCATCGCCAATATAAAAGACGCTTGTTACTTTCCATTCATCATCTTCTTTGACAAAGACCGTTACCTGACGTCCTGCACTTTCATGCTCGACATTTGTTTCAAGCTGAAGAGAATGCATTTTCATGTTGGCAAATACCTGAGCTTCTTCAGACTCATATTTGGCAATCGTTACATTTTCTACTTCACGCTTAATATCAAATTGATCGAACACTTCTGTTGCATATGTTTTTTCTTCATCGTATTTAAAACCTTTTGGATTTTTCGAAATCGTTTTCATATAGCGGTCGATTTCTTCCGCATTCAATGCAGCAATATACTCATCGAAAGAAGCTAAAATAGCTTTTTCATCAGCTGCTGGCACATTTTCTGCTTTTTCCACATTACCGCCCATCATCTCAAAGCCCACTGTACCATCTTCTATTACTTTTTCTCGATCCTCGTCACTTATCTTCTCTTCTTTATTACCACATGCAGTTAAAGTTAATACGAATAGGATTAAAACTGCTAGAAAACTTTTCTTTAACATCACAAAACCTCCCGCGCATATTGTAGCATATAAATGCTGTCGTAGGAATTTTGTTGTGCTTTTTCAACATTTAAGTGCTACATCTTCCTTATGACGCATTTGGCAGTAAAATGTTGCATGATCTGATAATTTCCATATTTTAAGTACACTAACAAGACAATTCAGCAATGTTACAAAATTGAGAAAGTCAGGCCATTAACTACAAAGGCTATACAAATAGTTACTAAAAAACAATAAAAAACTGTTTTAAAAACTACTTGATAAAAAGTAGCTTTTAAAAACAGTTTTAGCAATTATCGTACTTCAACCCAACCATTTTTAATGGCTGTTACAACGGCTTGTGTACGGTCATTTACATTCATTTTTTGTAAGATGCTTGATACATGGTTTTTAACTGTTTTTTCAGAGATAAACAGTGTCTCACCAATTGTACGGTTTGATTGGCCATCTGTTAATAGCTGTAATACTTCACATTCACGTTTTGTTAGTAAATGGAATGGACGGCGAATTTCAGTTTGATGGAAGTTCCCTTTATTTTCATGTTCTGAAAGTCTCTTGAACTCCGCTACTAAATTTTTCGTTACTTTTGGATGTAAATAAGAACCACCGTTTGCTACGACTTTAATAGCCTCTACGATTTCATCTGCATCCATTTCTTTTAACATATAGCCAAGTGCGCCTGATTTTAATGCATGTGTCACATATGTTTCATCGTCATGAATAGACAGCATAATTACCTTCGCATCTGGAAATTCATTAATTAACTCTGATGTTGCTTCTACTCCATTTTTGCCTGGCATGTTAATATCCATAAGTACTACATCTGGTTCGTTTTCAGCATATAACGTCACCACATCTGTACCATCGTCACCTTCTGCTACTACGTCAAACGTATCTTCAAAATCTAAAATACGTTTTACTCCTTCACGGAATAGCTGGTGATCGTCTACAATAATAATCTTTGTCATTTGTCTTTACCCCCTAAATTTCTGCAACAGTTACTTTACTCTACTTCTAACGGAATTTTAAATAACACCGTCGTACCACGGTTGATTTCACTAGTAATAGTAATTGTACCATTTAAAATTTCGATACGTTCTTTCATTCCTAAAATCCCAAAGGAATGGTCTTTCACTACTTGTGGGTCAAAACCTATACCATCATCTTTAACAACGATATTAACAGAATCTTTTAACCACTCAAGTTTTACCCAAATGTCTTTACATTTTCCATGCTTCATGGCATTTGTTACGCACTCTTGCACTAATCGGAAAATGGATACTTCATAATTGGAAGGTATACGTTTTTCTGTACTTCTCGATTGGAAATGTATTTCAACACCTGGATTATATTCAGTGACTGTTGATAAATACTTCTTTAATGTCGGAACAATTCCCAAATCATCAAGTGCCATTGGTCGTAGATCATAAATAATACGTCGCACTTCAGATAATGCATTTCGCACCGTCTTCTTTAAATCGGCAATTTCAGCCAATGCATTTTCAATGCCTTTTTCACGATACGTTCTATCTATTAAATCAGTGCGCATTAGTACATTTGCAAGCATTTGAGCAGGTCCATCATGAATCTCTCTCGATAAACGCTTACGCTCCTCTTCTTGAGCTGCAATAATACGAATCCCAAAATCTTGCTTCATTTTTGCTTGTTCAAGCGCTAAACCAACATTTTTTAAATCTGAAGTTAAGTAATTCAAAACGACATTTACCTGATTGACAATATGATCAGCACGTTCAATCGTATCGAGTAATCCTCTTAATCTTCTCTCTAGATCATCTCTTTTATCACGTAGCTGTTTTTCTTGCGTTCTAATAACGGAGAGCTTTACTTGAAAATCGTGTGCAGTTTCATATGCTTCTCTAACTTGTTCTTCGGTATAATTATCAAAAGCTTTACTTACTAATACAAGCCTTTGTTTTGCAAGCTGCGTACTTTTTTCCAATGCATCGCCTTCATCAATTACAATTGATATTTGTTTTCGAACAATTTCTAGCTCTTTTTGCATATCTTCAAAGCTTCTTCGGCTTTGTTCACTTATAATAAAGATATCATCCTTCGAGCTCATGATTGTATCTAACATTCGATTAAAAATGTCATCAAGCGACTTTAAATCGAAGGTATCATTTGAAAACATACTATACTCCCCAGTCTAATGTCTTAAGATTACTTACTATTTTAATAGACCAAATTCATATATTCCATAGTCTAAACCTATTATAGCATTACCATCCTAAAATTTAATGCTTTTTCTTCATGAAAATTATAGAATAGAACTCTAGTTAAAAGGAGATTGATACGGATGAGAGAAAACTATTTAACAGTAAAAGGATATGGTGAAAGCGAAATTGTTATTTCTAAATCTCGCTTTCTCACTTATATAGAACGTGCAGAAACGGAAGAGGATGCAATTTCCTTTATAGATCGCATAAAAAAAATGCATCATAATGCAACACATAATTGCTCAGCCTATATCATCGGCGAGCATGATCACATTCAAAAAGCGAATGATGACGGGGAACCTAGTGGTACGGCTGGCGTCCCTATGTTAGAAGTCTTAAAAAAACAAGGCTTAAAAGATACGGTCGTCGTTGTGACTCGTTATTTTGGAGGCATTAAACTCGGCGGAGGCGGCCTTATTCGTGCATACGGAAAAGCAACAACAGAAGGTCTTATTGCTGCACAAGTAGTTGAACGTAAGCTTCATCATTTCATGAAAGTTGCCATTGATTACACATGGCTCGGTAAAGTCGAAAATGAAGTAAGAGGTTCGTCCTATACATTAGAGGAAATACGTTATTTGGAGGGTGTCGAAATCATCGTTTCTGTCCTAAAAGAGGAAGAAGAGCAGTTCCGAAGTTGGATAACAGAAGTCACAAATGGACAAGCATCAATCACTTTCGAGGATGCTCAATTTATAGAATTTATTGTCAAATAAATAGTTTTAATTGTCGAAACTAAATATGCATAGTATAATTTTTTTGTTAGGCTATTTTTATTCAATTATATTTACTTTATTGTAATTGAATAAAATTTAGCTTCATCGCATTATTATTCCCATTAATTTAGAGGAGAATATATCTAATATGAAAAAAAGATCTGTTAAACCGTATAAAAAGAGATCTACTAAAGCTTCCTTAATTATAAAAGTTACATTGCTATTAGTTGCCAGCTTGGCGATTTGTGTAACAGCTTATGGTGTATACCTTACAAAACAGGTAGAACGTGCAGCCGATTCTGCACATGAAGAATTAGAAGGGCGAGAAGTTTCTACACTTCGCGAAGAAAAAGTAGAACCGGTACATGATAATGTATCCATTTTATTTGTCGGGGTTGATGATAGTGATAATCGAGGACAGGGTTCGGACAATTCACGTTCCGATGCACTTGTTTTAGCTACATTAAATAATAAAACACATACTATAAAAATGCTAAGCATTCCTCGTGATTCATACGTTTATATCCCTAAAGTAGGCTATAAAGATAAAATTACCCATGCTCATGCTTATGGTGGCACATTGGCGTCAATCGATACTGTTGAGAAATTATTAGATATCCCAATCGACTATTATGTGCGTATGAATTTCAATGCTTTTATTGATGTGGTTGATGCATTAGGCGGTATTGAAGCTGAAGTACCTTATGCTTTACATGAATTAGATGAATTCGACAAGTATACAATCAACCTACAGCCAGGTCTACAGCAGTTAAACGGTAGCCAAGCACTCGCACTAGCAAGAACACGTAAACAAGACAGTGATATTGAGCGTGGTAAGCGTCAACAAGAAATTCTTTCAGCTATTATCAAAAAAGTTGCTTCTGTTAAGACAATAACAAAATACGATGATGTTATTAAGGCACTTGGTGATAACATGAAGACTAATATGACATTTACTGAAATGAAATCCTTCTTGTCCTATTTATCAGAGGGTGTACCACGTATTGACACTTTAACATTAGATGGCACTGATGATACTTCAACTGGTATATATTATTATCAATTAAATCAAGAATCTGTTAATGAAGTGGAAGAAACGTTAAAAAACCATCTTGGCTTAAATGAATCTTCATCAAGTCTCACAAGTAACAGTACCGAAAGAAACAATGCCGTCAGCGAAGAATCTTCGACGAATGAGCAATCTCAATAAATCTAAAAGCCTTTCCACTTTCTATTCGTGGAAAGGCTTTTTTATATGAAATCCTATTAAAAGCTACTGATTTGAAACTATTTAACTCTATAACAAATACAGTTAAACCATTAAGCTCGATTTTTCAGTCTAGTTACAAACAATTTTTTTATACTGATAGCCACTTTATCCGTCTTACCAAACAAATCCCACCAGCCAATTTGCAATTTTATAGTGATGAGAAAAATTATTCCGTCCAGCTATATCTATCTTTCATAATATCAACTGTATGATCATAGGTAACTTTGTTTATTTTATATCGATCGATTCTGGAATATGGATATACCCTGAGAGCAATTCACCAAGATGGAATGCATGTTGAAATGAAGCTGCTCGCCAACAGGTTCGTTCCAGTTAAAATACGTCATAACGATGGTATGATCAAAATTCACTTGATGGAGTGCCCAATATCATTTAAAAACAAACGCCTGACTTACGACTTAAAAATCATTCCTTCTAAAATCAATTGCACGTAAAACTTATAGCCGAGTTGATAAAATATCCTTATTTGCATATCCCAATAAAACACTAATTGGCCCATTCGATGCCGATAGCGTAAAATCAGACATCCGAAGGTTTCTACCCTCAAAAATACAAAAAAAGCAATCATACAAATTGTATGATTGCTAAAATTTTATTTACTTAAGCTTCGTACAAAATTTAATAATGGTTTGTAGTTTTTACCGGCGAGTCCGATAATTTCAACAAATATTTCAATGGCTGTTAGGATGACAGCTACAAGTAAAATAGCTCCCCATACTTTTGCCATCGAGAAAATAATTGCTGCTAACCCAAACATCACCGCAATCCCGTAGATAATCAGTACAGTTTGACGATGTGTGAAGCCCATATCCAGTAAACGATGGTGTAAGTGTGATTTATCTGGATCAGACCATTTCTTCTTCATTCGTACGCGACGAACAATCGCAAAGAATGTATCAGAGATCGGTACACCAAGAATAATAATTGGGATGATTAAAGAAACAAAAGTAACATTTTTAAAACCAAGTAGCGCTAACACTGAAATCATAAAACCAAGGAACAGCGCCCCTGTATCACCCATAAAGATTTTGGCTGGGTGGAAGTTATAAAATAAAAAGCCAAGTGAAGCTACAGCTAAAATGGCTGCTATTGCTAAAACAAACATATTACTCATAATAAATGCCATGACTGCTAATGTAATCAGCGCTATCGTGGAAACACCTGCAGCTAGACCATCTAAGCCGTCAATTAAATTAACAGCATTTGTAATCCCAACAATCCAAATAATTGTTAATGGAATACTGAGTAAGCCAAAATCTAATGTACCTAAAAACGGTAGATTAACCATATCAATTTGAATGCCGCCTACAAAAACAACAATCAGTGCAGCACCTAGCTGACCAATCATTTTTGCCTTAGCGGAAATCTCACGCATATCATCAATAACACCTGTCACAACGATAATACAAGCACCAATAATAATCGCTATCAAATATTCGCTATTGCCATTTTTAGTTTGAATTAAATATGAATATAAAATCGCTACACCAATTATAAATGCAAGGAAAATTGCCAAACCGCCAAGTCTTGGCATAATTCGAGCATGTACTTTTCGATAGTTTGGTGCATCCACTGCACCTATTCTAAACGCTAAACGTTTCACTAATGGAGTTAACAAAATGGATGCAACGAATGCTGCTATTAAAGACACGTAAATCATGTCTCTCCTCCTCAAAAAAATAATCTACACTGAAATCCAAATTGATTATAGCACGAACAAGCATTGAAATATACTTTTTCTAAACATTTTCCACGATTTCACAAATATTTTGTACATTTTAGCATTAATAGATTCCTATATAGTCAATTGTAGTCACCATACGTAAAATTTGATAGAATAATGGAGTGTCTAGCATTTAGACAACTTTAAAGGAGCGTATATTTCATGTTCTCAATTTTCAAAAGTAACAAAGAGCAAACAAGTGCTCGTCAATTAAAACGCTACTACAAAATAGTAGATCAAATTAATAATCTTGAAGAAAAGTATGTTGACAAGTCAGATGCTGAATTACGAGAAATGACTTTTATTTTCAAAAATCAATTAGAACAAGGTGAGCCTATTACATCGATCATCCCAGACGCATTTGCTGTTGTACGCGAAGCTTCAAAGCGTGTATTAGGAATGCGTCATTTTGATGTGCAGCTTATCGGTGGTCTAGTGTTAACAGAAGGCAATATTGCTGAAATGCCTACAGGTGAAGGTAAAACACTAGTTGCTTCCCTTCCCTCTTATGTACGCGCATTAGAAGGTAAAGGCGTTCATGTCATCACAGTGAATGATTACCTAGCAAAACGTGACTATGAGCTTGTTGGGCAAATTCACCGTTTCCTTGGCTTAACTGTTGGTTTAAATATACCGATGATGGAGGCTGATGAGAAAAAAGAAGCCTACAATGCAGATATTACATACGGTGTGGGTACAGAATTTGGTTTCGACTATTTACGTGACAATATGGCCTATAGCTTAGCAGATAAAGTACAACGTCCTTATCATTTCGCTATTATTGATGAAGTAGACAGTGTATTAATCGATGAAGCTAAAACGCCATTAATTATCGCAGGTAAAATGCCTTCAAATGATGAATTACATCGTATCGCTGCTATGGTAGCTAAACGTTTCAAAAAAGATGAAGACTATGATTTCGATGATGAAACAAAAGCTACTTCCCTGACAGATAAAGGTATTGAAAAGATTGAAGCTGCTTTCAATGTTGAAAATCTGTATGATTTAGAACATCAAACACTTTTCCACTACGTAATCCAAGCTGTCCGCGCACATGTCATGTTTAAACGCGATGTAGATTACATTGTCAAAGATGATAAAATCGAGCTTGTCGATATGTTTACAGGACGTATTTTAGAAGGTCGTTCACTTTCTGACGGTTTACATCAAGCAATTGAAGCCAAAGAAGGCGTAACTATAACGGATGAAAATAAATCACAAGCACAAATTACGATTCAGAACTATTTCCGTATGTATCCGAAGCTTTCCGGGATGACGGGTACAGCGAAAACACAGGAAAAAGAAATACGAGAAGTATATGGCATGGATGTTGTACAAATTCCAACAAACCGTCCACGTCAACGTGTCGATCAGCCTGATATTATTTTCAGCACACAAGAGGCAAAATATGAGTATGTTGCAGCTGAAACTAGAAAGCGCCACGATAAAGGACAACCCATCTTAATTGGTACAACATCGATCTTACAGTCTGAAACAGTGGCTGACTATTTGAAAAAAGAAAAATTAACATTCCAATTACTAAATGCCAAAACCGTCGAGCAAGAGGTTGAACTTATTTCGCAAGCAGGTCAAAAAGGTCGTATTACAGTAGCGACAAATATGGCTGGTCGTGGTACAGATATCGTGCTAGGCGATGACGTTCACGAACTTGGTGGTTTATATGTAATGGGTACTGAAAAACATGAAAGCCGCCGTGTAGACAATCAGCTTCGTGGTCGTTCTGGTCGTCAAGGTGACGTAGGCGAAAGTCGCTTCATTCTCTCTATTGAAGATGATATGTTCCGCCGCTATGCAAAAGAAGAAGTCAACAAATTCTCTGCCAAAATGGTTGTAGATGAAAATGGAATTATTCAAAATAAAGAGGTACAAGAGCTAATAGACCGTACACAACGCATTGTTGAAGGATCGCAATACGGCATGCGTGAATACAACTTAAAATTAGATGATGTCATTAATGATCAACGTACTGTTCTTTACGGACTACGAGACAAAGTTTTAGCTGGCGAAGACTTAATCGGTGAGCTAAAAAAAATGTTGCGTGAGACGGTTGATTTTGCTGTTTTGGATGCTGCACCGGAGGATGTATCCTCAATTGAATGGGACTATGATCAAATGGAGCATGCACTTAACTCCCTGTTCATCACACCTGTTACAATCGATCGCGAAGTCGGTAGAGTAAAGCAAATTTTAGCTGATATTCATCCTTCTGAACAAGAACTACTCGATCATATGGAGAAATTTGCGGAAAATGAAAGAGTTATACAAGTTCTCCCACAAATTATGCTTAGCTATATCGATAGCGGCTGGGTAAAGCATTTAGAGTCCATGACGCATTTAAAAGAAGGAATCGGCTTACGTCATTATCAACAAGAAGATCCAATGCGAATTTACCAACGAGAAGGACTTGAATTGTTCGGTAAAAATTTCCAAGAATTACGTCGTTCTATTATAATTGAAATTACTCGCTTCATGAAAACAGTTGATTCACAACAGGAGGTACAATAATGGGCTTATTTTCATTCTTTAAAAAATCAGATAAAGTTGTTCAAGAAAATACAATCGACTCGAAAGACTTGTTAGGAAACGTTACAACAAATAAAGGTGAGAACCGTGATGTTGAAACAAAACTGTCCTTTCATCCACAATGGGACGTACCTCAAGAGCAAAAGTATATTTTCACCTTTCTTGCTAATGAGCTAGAGCCATTGAAACCAAACCAATTATCACTATCTTCTATTAGTATTGAAGAAGCTCGTGCTGGAAAATGGTTAGTTCGTGCATTTTTCCGATCTTCATTACCACAAGCAATAGAGCTAGGTGAAATTGAATTGTTCATTTTAGATAAAAACGATGAGCTTGTAGCATCAAAAAAATTCGATTTTAAAGCATTAGGCACTATTCCAGCTGAAAGTGCTCGACCATGGGTATTTGAATTTGAAAAATCTACAATTAAAGTAGATGAAGTTCCTGAAGATGGTTGGAAAATTGCCTTTAACCTTGTTTCCCTTCGTGGTCACCAATTAGAACTAGATCCTTCATGGGAAGAGCAATTACCAGCAGCTCAAAAAGAAGAGCTTGCAAAAATCGTCAAAACATTACCAAAGCTAGGTGAAACAGAAGTAAACTTCACTGGCTTACAGGCAAAACTAGCAGACAACGGTAATCTAAACGTATCAATCTTTATCCGTAATGGACACAATAAAGCAATCAATTTAGAACAATTGCCTTTAGAAATTAATGATGCAACAGGTAAACAAATCGCAAAAGGTTCATTTAAAATGGATCCAATCCTAACTGTTCAACCAAACTCAACAAAGCCGTGGACATTTATCTTCCCAGCAGAGCTTGTTGATGCACATGACGCTGACCTTTCCCGTTGGACAGCACGTGTAACACAATAACAGAAAGCCCCTTCTCTTAAAAAATGAAGGGGCTTTTTTGAATATGCAACGAAAAAAGCGATTTCTGCCAAAGCAAAAATCGCTAGTTTTTATTTTACGCTATCAAAGCGTTTATAGGCTACTAGTTTAGATGACCAGTATGAATACGTAACATCTGAAATTTCTACGCCATCTGGACCCGCATGGACAAATTTATTATCGCCAAGATAAATACCCATATGAGAAATACCTTCTTTGTACGTATTCTCAAAGAATACTAAATCGCCAGGTACTGGATTTTGTACGGATGTTGTATTGCCGTTAAAATACCCCTCACTACTTGCTCTTCCTATTTTTAAACCACCCTGATTAAAGGCATAGAAAATAAAGCCACTGCAGTCAAGACCTACAGGTGTATTACCACCATATAGATATGGTGTACCTACCAATGTATTGGCTACTTCGACTGTTTTCTTATAAATAGCTTGTCCATTAGCAGTAGGATCATTTGCTGTTACTTTTGATGGCGTGCCCGCATCTGAAGTCACATTATTATGTATTGTATCGCCCTCGGGAATTACTGCGCCTGAAGAAATTTTCAACACTTGTCCAATAAAAATTGTATCTTTCTCAAGCTTATTCCAATTCATAATATCCTTAATTGTTACATTATATTGTTTTGCAATTTTGGATAATGTATCACCTTTCCCTACTGTGTGAGAGGTAGTGGATGGTTTTACGGATGTTGATGGGACTGAAGGCTTTTTATCCTCACTCGTCGATTGCTTTTGAATTTCAAGCTTTTGAGCGACAAAAATCGTATCTTTCGATAGATTATTCCACTTCATAATATCCGTAATCGTTACTTGATGATTTTGGGCGATTTTCGATAATGTATCGCCTTTTTGTACGGTATATGTTGCAGCCTCTGCAGTTTGTAGTGTTAAAAATGAAGTGGCTAAAGTGCTTAGAACAAGAATTCTCCATTTTTTTGTTTTTTGCATACCAAAGTGCCTCCGTTCGTGCTAGAATATTTCCTTGTGTGTCTATCATACTAGATAATTACCTTATGAAAAATCGGAAATACTGACTATTTTTCAAACATTTTATCAAACTTATAAAATACGACGAAATCCGACTATATTGCAATAATATATTCATTGCAAGATTTTGGTTCCTATGATAACATACACATCTGTATTTAAAATTTTTAGAAAGTTTTAGCTTTTCAATCTTAAAGGAGTTTTTATACTTATGAAAAACATCTTGCATTTCATCAAAGGAAATTTAGCAGTAGGATTGCTATTATTTGCCTTATTCTTGGGTGCTGGGAATATTATTTTTCCACCGTTATTAGGTCAACAAGCAGGTGGAAATATCACTGTGGCAATGATTGGTTTTCTAATAACAGGTGTCGGTTTACCACTATTAGCTATCGTTGCTGTCGCAAAAGCAGGAGGCGACTTACAACTGCTTGCCAATCGTGTTAGCCCTACCTTTGGTATCATCTTTACATCCATTGTCTATTTAGCAATTGGGCCTTTCTTTGCGGTACCACGAACTGGATCAGTGTCCTATGAAATAGGAATTGCACCTTTTCTTCCAGAAGCTATGAAAGATCATTGGGCGCCACTTTTCGTCATATCTATTTTGTTTTTTGCCTTAATCCTTTATTTATCCATTAATCCTTCGAAGCTTGTCGACCGAGTAGGAAAAATCTTAACACCTGTCCTGCTTCTAGTCATTTTATTGCTAGCTGTCAAAAGCTTTATCTCTCCAATGGGAGAACCAGGGGAAGCGGTAGGAAACTATATTAGTTCTCCTTTTGCTGAAGGCTTTGTACAAGGATACTTAACAATGGATGTTCTGAGCGCACTTGTTTTCGGTATCGTTATTTTACAAGCTTTACGTGATATGGGCATGACAGATAAGAAAAAGCAAGTCAATACGACAATTTTTGCTGGAGTTGTTGCGGCTTTAGGTTTATCTTTTGTTTATATCTCACTTGGTCATATTGGGAATACAAGTATTACTGCCATTGGTACTTCTGCTAATGGTGGAGATATTATTGCAAAATCAGCAGAAGTACTCTTCGGAAGCCTTGGAAGTATTATTTTGTCTGCGACTATTTTACTAGCTTGTATTTCAACAGCTGTCGGTTTGCTTACTGCAAATGCACAATATTTCCACAAGCTCTTCCCAAAAATCTCGTATAAGACATTTTTGATCGTCTTTACTATTATTAGTGCAGCCATTACAAATGTTGGACTTTCATCAATTATTAGTGCATCTTTACCTGTACTGTTAATCATTTATCCATTAGCAATGGTATTGATGGTATTATCATTGGTGGATCATTTCTTTAAAGGTGGACAAATTGTTTATATTTTAGCGTTAATTCCAACTTTTTTTGTTAGTCTATATGGTGGCTTAAAAGAAATGAAAATTGAAATCACGCCATATAAAAATATTCTACAAACATTGCCATTGTATGAGCAAAACCTGGGATGGCTTCTACCAGCCATTGTTGGCGCTTTAATCGGTTTTATTATTCATAAACTATTTAACAATCAAGCCTCTGCGTAATGTATTCGAATTTTTTAGCACGTTACAAAAGAACGCTACAACATCCTCAAGAATCTGCTTGCTATTCAAGGCGAGCAGATTCTATTTCTATCACATTTAATTCATTCGTCCACTATTTCTATCGTTCATGTATAATAAAAACTAGATACTCAATTGTAAAATGTATCCATCCATTACCTAACAGGACTATGCATGCCCATTTGAGTTCTAGAAAAGAGGTGTCCAATGAAAAAATTAATATGGTCGTTCGTATTTATTCTAGGCTTCTTCCTCTTACCAGTCACGTCTACTCAGGCAGCTAGTAATGAGCAATCGCTAATAAGGGAAATGAAGGAGATTATTAAGAACACGTATGTAGGGACGATTAACGGAAACTTAGAAAAGGCCACATCCATCCCAGAAATTATTGATATGCTGGATCCTTACTCAACCTATTTTACAAAGCAAGAATTCGAAGATTATATGAATAGTATCAATCTATCAACAATCGGTATTGGTGTTGTAATTGAGGAACACGAGGATGGTATTCATATTTTACAAGTAATCGAAGGCAGTGGTGCCTTTGATGCAGGTGTTCTGGCTGGAGATATCATCATTGCTGTAAATGGTGAGTCTATTATTGGTCGTTCTACACAGGAGACCTCTTCTCTCTTAATTGGTAATGAAGGTAGTCAAGTGAAAGTAACACTTAAACATAGTAATGAAACGACAACAACTAAAACCATTACCCGTAAAAAGTTCACATTACCAAACGTACAATCCGAAATACTGTTTGGACATGTTGGCTATATATCACTCGCTTCTTTTTCAGAAGATGGCGCTCAACTTGTCAAAAAAGCGCTTGTTGACTTAAAAAAACGTGGTGCTAAATCGTTCATCTTAGATTTACAGAATAACGGTGGCGGTTATGTTACAACAGCGGAAGAACTTACTGGATTATTTCCATCAGCAAAAGTTGCGTATCTATTAGAGGAAGCACATGCCTCCTATACAATACCAGCCGTTAAGCAGGATACTAAATTTCCAGCAAATACACGCATTTTGGTCAATCGCTATAGCGCAAGTGCTTCTGAAATGCTTTCTGCATCACTAAAAGACCAGAAGGCCGCTATTTTATATGGTGAAACAACTTACGGGAAAGGCGCCATGCAAGGCTTTTATACGCTCCATGACGGAAGCTACTTAAAGTTAACTGTAGGTAAATTTACAGGTCCTGCCCATCAAACCATTCATGAAGTAGGTGTCAAACCTGATATCCAAACAACAACTTCACCAATTTTCCAGGCACATTATGATGCTTTAAAAGAGCAATATGCTAAATATAAAAAACTTACAATTGGAAGTTTAGACATTCAAACAGGAAAATTGACGATGAAACTACCTTCAGCTCTTGTTTCACAAATTGCGAAAGGTCACATTCAACTTGTTGCTTTAGGCGCTGATGAAGTATCTGCAACTGCTAAAGTCGAAGGGCAAACACTAATTGTTACCCCAACAAGTCCGTTGTCACCCGATCAGGAATATATGCTCCTCATTCATTCGAATAAACAAAGCAAAGCACAAAAAGGTTATTATCAGCATATAAAATTTGAAAATTAAGAAAAATCCTCTCATCGATACACACTACGATCGATGAGAGGATTTTTTATATGACCTCTTCAGTTTTTCGAAAATATAATTGTACAATATCGTTTGCTAGTTCGGCAGGTAACCTTTTTTGCTCTAATAAATTAGTTAAAATCAATCTCTCCATCGATCCAACTAAAGAATCTATTAGAAATTTAATATCTACATGATAATGTTGAAAATCTTTGTCACAGTCATGAAGATAAATAAGGTGGATCAATTGCTGCGTCAGCTGGGATTTTACTAAATATGCCTGCTTAGATTCTATAAAACCGATTTTTGATAGCTTCGGATTTTCGATCATGTAGAGGAATAATTTTGACAGTTTTTGCTCTAGCATCGAAATAAATGCTTCTAATCCATCAGCCATAATATCAGAGGATTTACTATTCATCACTTCAAAAAAGCCACTCTGAAATTTTACATTCAAATCATTATAAAGTGCATCCTTACTTTTAAAATATAGATAAAAGGTAGGCTGCGTTACATTAGCAGCCTTCACAATATCACTAATTTTTGTCTGATGATATCCTTGATCTGAAAATAGCTCTATCGCTTTTTCAAGTAATAGTTGTTTGCTCCGTTCACCATTTGAATTAAACTTTCTACCCCTTGCCATACTTTCCACCTTATCTTAGTTTATAGTCGTCCTAATCCCTTAGCATCACGAATAGACACACTATTCTTAATCAAAAGCAACTAAAATTTCATAATATGTACATATTTTATCCATGATTATACACCATTTTATTATAATACACCCTTTGTTTTTTTACTATAAATGATACATTTATGCTTACTTAGAAAAACTAAAAAAGCAAATACCACTGATTCACATCTAAGATACCTTCTATGAGTTACTCTAAAATGTTATATTGAAATATTTTCAGAAGAGGATTTCTCTTTCTCTATTCGGTTTTAGAATGACCTAAATAACCCATCCTGAATTCCATTTGATTGCCAATATTGTATTAAAAAACGCCTTCCAACCTAGTTGCTTTTACTTTTCAAGACATAAATTTCAACATAAAACAAAACTACTATTTTGAAAAGTCCCTTTTTTTGAAAAAAATTTTTTCTTTCTATTTTTTATTTTGAAAAGTCAATTCCCCCAAGAGTTTGTCCCCTCAATTATCCCTTAGAAAAATTTTTTCAAAAAATCATACCATTTTACTTTTCGAAAAAAGTGTTATAATCGCCAAGAAATTAAAATTTTCAATTTTGGAGGCATATTCATGGTACTACGTGATTTTTTCATTTACTTATCAGAGAACAAAATATTAAATAGCGCTGCACAAAAATATGGACTAAAAATGGGTGCTCAAAGTGTTGTTGCAGGTACAAGCTTACCTGAAGTTGTGCAATCCATTAGAGAATTAAATAAAGCTAATATTTCTTGTACAGTCGACAATCTTGGAGAGTTTGTTTATGAGAAATCAGAGGCAACTGCTGCGAAAAATAATATTTTAGCTGTTGTCCAAGCTATTCATGATGAGCAACTAGATGCTCATATCTCGCTTAAACCTTCACAACTAGGTTTAGATATTGATTATGCATTCTGCTATGAAAACTTAAAAGAAATCGTAGCTCTTGCCCATCAATACAATGTTTTCGTGAATTTCGATATGGAAAACTACGAACGTTTACACAGCTCTTTTGAATTATTAGAAGAGTTACACAAAGAATTCGATAATGTTGGGACAGTTATTCAAGCTTACTTCTTCGAATCTGAGGAAAACATTGAGAAGTACAAAAACTTCCGTTTACGTATTGTAAAAGGTGCTTACAAAGAGCCAGAAAGTGTAGCGTACCAATCTAAAGGTGATATAGACCGTAACTATCTGAAACTTATTGAACATCATTTATTACATGGTAAATTTACTTCTATCGCTACTCACGATCATAATGTTATTAACCATGTGAAGCAATTTGTTAAACAACATAACGTTCCTAACGAGAAATTTGAATTCCAAATGCTCTATGGTTTCCGTAAAGAAATGCAGTTAGACCTTGCACGTGAAGGCTATAACTTCTGCACATACCTACCATTTGGTAACGATTGGTACGGGTACTTCATGCGCCGTTTAGCAGAACGTCCACAAAATGTAGCACTTGTAACAAAACAAGTGTTTAACAAAAAAACAAACCTAGCCATTGGCTTAGGGGCAGCAGCATTCGCCTTAGGTCGTCTTTCAAAAAAAGGAAAATAATACTTGAGGCTAGTGACTATCCAGCAGTTTGGTAGTTTTATCCGTCACTTTCGGAATTCTATCCGTCAGTTTGATAATTCTATCCGTCAGTTCGACTGTTTTATCCGTCAGCTAACCAAAAAAGCGAAAACATCGTTAATCAATGTTTTCGCTTTTTTTATTGAGTTTATAGTTTTTTACGCGATATTGTAAGCTTTGTCGACGAATCCCCAATGCAGCCGCGGTTTTAGAGATATTACCTTGATGAAAGTCTAAAGCCTTCGAAATATAATATTCCTCCACCTCTTTCATGTAGACATCTAATGGTCGAATGTCCTGTTGATTTTTAATGACAAACAAATCACTGGTTGATAATTCTTTTTCTGCTTCCTCACAAGAGCTTTGAATTTTCCATTTAAAATGAACAGGTAACATATGAGATTCAACGATCGTCTCATTGGTAATTAGCGAGGTGATTTCATCCAACAAAACTTCTAGTTCCTTCAAGTTCCCAGGCCAGTCATATTTCAAAAAGGTCTCTTGGATTTCTTCGGAAAGACCTTGGATCGTTGAGCCAAAGCTATCACGATGTCTTTTGAAGTAATCATCAATAAAAGGCATCATATCTTCTTTTCTTTCGCGTAAAGGTGGTACATAAATCGTAATCCCTGAAAATAAGCGGTAAAGTTTTTTAGAAAGCTCATGCTTTTGAATTAAATCTATAGGGTCCTTACCAACACTAGCGATCAAAACATGCTGATGATTTGGATGATTATTGAAAAGCTCGACAATCTTTTCTTGTGCTTCGAGTGATAAATATTCGATGCGTTCAGCAAAAAAAGTAATTCTCTCTTTTTCAACAATGTATTTTTCAAATTGCTTCAACACTGTTTGTTCATCTCGGCGGCAAATTAGAGCGATAAACATGTCATTTTGCACTTTTAGATCATGATGAATACCTTCAGCAACCATATCGATTCCAGTACCTGACTCCCCTATCAACACAACGGGCATTCTACTCAATGCGACAATTTTTGCCTTTTCAATGACATCTTTCATGACTGCTGAGACCGCCGTAATGATATCAAATGTTAGGGGTGCACCATATCTTCTTAATGGTTGGTACATCATGTATTCAAGCTGCGTAATATCTCGTGCAAATTCCACAGCTCCTACTAAAACACCCTCATAGTGCAACGGATAAATATTGCTTATGTAGGTCACTTCTTGATTTTTTTTATTCCAATACGTTTTTTTGACATTGAGAACTGGCGTTTCAGAACTTAGGACCTTAAAAATATCACTTTTTTCAATTTCGAAATCAATAATCTCTATAGCTCGCCTCTCCTCATATTCATCTTCATTCACGCCTTCAAGTTCTCGCATTTTTTTATTGTATATGAGCAACTTGCCTTCTGCATCGACAACGCAAATCCCCATATCACCTTTTTCAATGACGTATTTATAAATACCTAGTAGTACATTGTTATCCATCTTGTCCTCCTGTGTTCCATTAAGCTTATTCTAACACCAATACGAAAAACAGATGCAAAAATTAAAAAAGTTTTAAAATTTGAGTTGATTAATGCCAAATAATATTGCATTATATAATTAATAAAATCTTTAAAGGTGCATAATCATTTGGCACCCTTTATCTAGGGGAGGAAACAGACATGATTCCATACAAACACGAACCATTCACAGATTTTTCACAAGAGGCAAACTACAATGCTTATGTAGAGGCTTTAAATAAAGTTGAAGGTTATTTAGGTCAAGACTACCCACTTATTATTGGTGGCG